>Ga0209174_10000160_pt1 | contig 51748 bp, 49 predicted proteins | sample JI91814BDNA_FD_187505 | JGI IMG/M metagenome (GOLD analysis project Ga0209174, IMG submission 187505) | Wastewater effluent complex algal communities from Wisconsin, to seasonally profile nutrient transformation and Carbon sequestration -... | ecosystem: Engineered > WWTP > Effluent > Algae...
CCGCTATCAAGACCGGCCTGGATGTCTTGCCGAAGCTGCGCCAGCGCCGCCGCGCGCAACTGGTCTTCGCGCTCCATCAGCCGCAAAGCCTCGCGCACCACCTCGCTGGCGGAGTTATACAGCCCAGTGGTCACTTTCGAGCGCACCAGCTGTTCCAACTGTGGGGTCAGGTTGATGTTCATCGTCATGAGTGTCTCCAGTGGTCATGTCGCATCATAACTATCCGCATTGTCAATGATTGTCAATCTTTGATAATGCGTCCGGCGCGGGTCGGCCTCCTTCGTAAACCACACTTTACTATTGATAAAATAGGTTATCAATAGTAAAGCAGTCGGTCCCTACGTGACTATCTTCCGACATCCAGCCAACGTGTAACGGATGCGTTCGGGTGACGGGCGGGCGAAAATAGCGCTTGCGCAATGTTCGATAATGTGCGGATCTGATCGTCAATCAAACATTTCGCACATTTACGTCCGTTCAGTCTCGCTTTCCAAGGGCTCCCGATGACCAACCATCGTCGCAAAACAGGGTGCGCTACGACACAACCAGGAAAGGAAGTAACAATGGCAGAACACCTGCTGGACCATCGACTGCAGTTGATCCTGTCGGTGTTGTCGGCGCGCGGCGAGTGCCGCACGCGGCAGCTCGCAGAGCAGTTTCAGTTATCCGAGATGACGGTACGCCGCGATTTGCAGGAGCTCGAGTCGCGTGGCCAGTTGCGGCGCGTGCATGGCGGGGCTGTATTGCTCAATCGTGACGTCAATTACTCCCTGCGCCTGGAGCATGATCAGGCGCAGAAGCAGTTCATCGGCCAGGCCGCGACGCGCTTCCTGAAGAGCGGTCAAACCGTCTACATCGACGCCGGTACCACCGCCCTGGCGATGGCGCGCGCCATTCGCCAGGGGCTGCATCAAGTCACCCATCTGCACATCGTCACCCACGGCATCCCCATCGCTACCGAGCTCGCCGGTAACACCCCGTACAGCGTGCAGCTGATCGGTGGCGACGTCTATCAGAACGCGCTCAGCACCGTCGGTCCGACCGCGCTGGCACAGATCTCGGGTCTCGATATCGATCTCTTCTTCATGGGCGCCGGTGGCGTCGACGCCAGCATGGGTTGGAGCAACTCCAATCATGTCGAGGCCGAGATCAAGCGCACGGTCATCAAGCGCAGCAAAGCCACATGCGTCATCGCCGATGGCGCCAAGTGGGGCCAACAGTCTTTTGCCCCCATCGTGCCGTTGGGGGAAGTGTCGCGCTGGATCGTCGATCGCGGATTGATCGCCGAAGGCGCCGCGGCCGCTGCGGCCGCCGGCGTGGCAGTCACCTTTGCCGATGCTCGCTGAGCAGCGCGATGGCAAGTGGTCGGTAGCAGCAGGTAGGTACAGCATTCGCCGCGCGATTCCAGCGACCTCGATAACACGGCGGCGAGACGGGCATCGGGGCGTATTTCAAGTGTTCAACACACAAGGAGGAACGACATGATCAAGCTCGGCAAGGAAAGCATCAGGCTGAACGCGCAAGCCAGCAACAAGACGGAGGCGATTCGCATCGTCGGCAGTCTGCTGGTCGACAGCGGCAACATGAAACCCCGCTACATCGAGAGCATGCTGCTGCGCGAGAAGGTGGCCAACACCTATCTCGGCAACGGCATTGCCATTCCCCACGGCTTGCCCAAGGACCGCGATCTGATTCTCGACACCGGCATTGCCGTGGCGCAGTTTCCCGCCGGAGTCCAGTGGAATTCCGGCGAAACCGTGCATCTGGTGGTGGGCATTGCCGCGCGCTCCGACGAGCACATCGAGTTGCTGGCAAACCTCACCGACGTTCTCGATGATGAGGAAACCGTCCGACGCCTGGCCGGCACCGAAGACCCGATGGATATCATTGCGCGCCTCACTCAACCGCGGGAGGAGCCGTCGGCACTCGCCACCGCAGCGGCGGTGCAGGCAGACGACTTTGCCAAGTGGGTCGATGTCGCGCTCGGCAGCGGCGCTGGACTGCACGCCAGGCCGGCGACGGCTTTCGTCGAGATCGCGAAGCAATTCCAGTCGGAAATACGCGTGCGCCACGTCAGCAAGCTGGCCAACGGCAAGAGTCTGGTCTCGCTGCTGAAGTTGGGCGCCGACGAGCGCGCCTCGATTCGCATCATGGCCCGCGGGGTCGACGAGGATGCCGCCCTGCAGGCCTTGGCAGCGGCCGTGAATCACGGCCTGGAAGACGAGGATGAGAGCGGTCACGCCGCGCCGGAAACCGGCAGCGGTCCTCAGCTCACGCTTGCCGGCAGCGCCATCGCCGGGATTGCTGCCTCGCCAGGTCTGGCCATCGGCCCCTTGCGCCATTTCCGGCGCGAAAAGATCGTCGTCGCCGTCACCGCCAACGATCCGGCGCGCGAGGAAATCCGCTTGCGGCAGTCGATCGAGGCAGCCAAGGTGCAGTTGCGCGAACTCCACGACGAAGTCAAGGAAAGAAGCGGCGCCGCCCGGGCAGCCATCTTCCGGGCACACGAGGAGTTTCTCGACGACCCGGATCTGGTCGATACCGCGCTCGAGCGGATCAAGGGCGGGCACAGCGCCGGCTGGTCGTGGCGCGAGACGTTCGAAGCGCGCGCGCGGGACGTCGCCAATCTGGGCGATGCGCTGCTCAAGGAGCGCGCCGTCGACCTCCAGGACGTCGGGCGACGGGTATTGCGCCTGTTGGCCGATACGCTGGAGGAAGAGCCCGGTGTGCTCGACTCGCCGGTCATCCTGGTGGCCGAGGATCTGTCGCCATCGGACACCGCCAAACTCGACCCGGCAATGGTGCTTGGTCTGTGCACCGCCGCCGGCGGGCCGACGTCGCACACGGCGATCATCGCCCGCTCGCTTGATATTCCGGCGATCGTCGGCGCCGGCCCGGCGATTCTCAATCAGCCCGAGGGTGGGCTGTGCGTCCTTGACGGCGGCTCGGGCAATCTCTATTGCGAGCCGAGCGAGGCCGATCTGGCACTGGCGCGAGCCGCTCAAGAGGACTGGCAGGCGCGCCGCGAAGCCGAGCGCCTCGCCTGCTACCAGCCGGCGATCACCACCGACGGCCGACGCATCGAAGTGGTCGGTAATATCGGTTCGGCGGCGGAAGCGCAACAGGCGGTCGATGCCGGAGCCGAGGGGGTCGGACTGCTACGTACCGAATTCCTGTTTCTGGAGCGCTCGGCGCCGCCCACCGAGGAGGAGCAGTTCGAGACCTACCGGGCGATGACCAAGGCGCTCAATGGCCTGCCACTGATCATTCGCACGCTCGACATCGGCGGCGACAAGGAAGTCCCGTACCTGTCGCTGCCCGCCGAGCAAAACCCCTTCCTTGGCGTGCGCGGCATCCGCTTGTGCCTGGCCCGGCTCGATCTCTTCAAGCCGCAACTGCGCGCCATCTATCGTGCCGCCGAAACCGGCCCGGTGAAGATCATGTTCCCGATGATCGCCACGCTCGAAGAGCTGATCACGGCCCGCGCGATCGCCGAGGAAGTCCGCCGGGAACTCCATGCCAGGCCGGTCGAGATCGGCATCATGATCGAGGTCCCGTCGGCGGTCCTGATGGCTACCGAGCTCGCCGCGCATGCCGACTTCTTTTCGGTGGGCACTAACGACCTGACCCAGTACGTGCTGGCCATGGACCGGCTGCACCCGAGCCTGGCGCGCCAGGCCGACGCTTTGCACCCGGCGGTCCTGCGCATGATCGACATGACCGTCAAGGCGGCCACGGCGGCCGGCCGCTGGGTTGGCGTCTGCGGCGGCATCGCCGGCGACCCCAAGGGTGCGGCGATTCTGGCCGGCCTGGGTGTCACCGAGCTGAGCATGAGCATCCCCAGCGTGGCCGCCGTCAAGGCCAGGATTCGCAAGCTTTCTTTCGCCGACGTCGAGGCTCTCGCGCAGCGTGCGCTGGCCTGCAAGACAGCGGCTGAAGTACGCGCCCTTTAAGCAAAGGAGAAACCATGATCACTCAATCAATCGGCATCGCGACGGTGACGCTGAATCCGGCCATCGACCAGAGCGTCGCCATTGCCAATTTCGCCGCTGGCGAGGTCAACCGCGTCGACTGGGAGCAGTCCGACCCCGGCGGCAAGGGCGTCAATGTCGCCTCCTTCCTCGCCGACCTGGGCTGTCGCGTCGCTGTGACCGGCCTGCTCGGCAACGAGAACGCGCTCGCCTTCGAGCGGCTATTCGCCCAGAAGGGCATGACCGACGCCTTTGTTCGCATCCCCGGCAAGACGCGGGTCAACGTCAAGATCATCGATGCGGCACAACAGCGCATCACCGATATCAACTTCCCGGGGCAAGCGGCAAGCCCCGCCGATGTTGCCGGGCTGCGTGACCAACTCGCCGCCTTGATCGACCGTCACGAGTGGTTCGTACTCTCGGGAAGCGTTCCCGCCGGGATCCCGGTGGGACTCTACGGAGAATGGGTGAGGATGCTGAAGAGCGCCGGCAAGCGCGTGCTGCTCGATACCAGCGGCGAGCCGCTGCGTGCTTCGATCGGCGAAGCGCCGTCTGCCATCAAGCCGAATATCGCCGAGCTGGAGGAACTCGTCGGCGAGCGCCTGGCCACCGAGGCCGCGGTGCTCGACGCGGCGCGCACTCTGGTACGCGGGGGCATCGAGTGTGTCGTGGTCTCGATGGGCAAGCAGGGCGCCTTGTTCGTCGACGCCGATGAATGCCTGCTGGCCATCCCGCCTACGGTCGTCGTGCAGAGCACCGTCGGCGCGGGCGACGCCATGGTCGCCGGCTTCGTCGCCGCAAAGATTCGCGGCTGCTCGCTGGCGGAGTGCGCACGCCTGGCCACCGCTACCGCCGCCGGCGCGCTGACGGAGCTTGGCCCGCGTCTGCCGCCCGCGCAGACCCTTGAGTCCCTGATGCAGCAGGTCAGCTTGCGGGCCCCGGCGCAATGAGCGCCGGCACGAGTTCAGCAAATTCCAGAGGAGAAACCGAAATGGCAAAAGTCATAAACATCGTCGCCGTCACCGCGTGTCCGACCGGCATCGCCCATACCTACATGGCCGCCGAAGCTTTGAAAAAAACCGCCGCGCTGATGGGCCACAGCATCAGTGTCGAAACGCAGGGCGCGGCGGGTGCCAAGGATATGCTCAGCGATGCGGCGCTGGCGGCCGCTGATCTGGTCATTCTTGCCGCCGATACCCACGTCGAGCTGACGCGCTTCGCCGGTAAGGCAGTCTATGAAACCAGCACCAGTACCGCTATCCGCGACACGCAAGGCGTCCTCGACGCCGCCCTGGCGCTGATCGGCGTCGCGCCCGCGGCAAAGCCGTCGGCGACGGCGGCTGCCGAGGCGGCACCAAAGGTGCCACAGACGAAAAAGATCGTCGCCATCACCGCCTGTCCGACCGGCATCGCGCATACCTTCATGGCGGCAGAGGCCTTGAAGAAAGCGGCTGCCGCACGCGGCTACGAGATCAAGGTGGAAACGCAGGGCTCGGTCGGCGCGAAGAATCAACTGTCGGCGGAAGAAATTGCCGCCGCCGACGTGGTCATCATCGGCGCCGATACGCACGTGGATAAATCGCGTTTCGGCGGCAAGGCCGTTTATGAAACCTCGGTCGGCCGGGCCTTGAAGGAGACCGACAAGGTGATGCAGGAGGCGTTTGCCGTGCAGCCCCAAGCCGGCACCGACGTGCCGCAGGAGGTCAAGCAGGCCAAGGCGAGTCCGACGGAAAAACGCGCCGGCCCGTACAAGCACCTGCTCACCGGTGTCTCCTACATGCTCCCGATCGTCGTCGCCGGCGGTTTGCTGATCGCCCTGTCGTTCGTCTTCGGTATCGAGGCCTTCAAGGAGAAGGGGACGCTGGCGGCCAGCCTGATGGACATCGGCGGTGGTGCCGCCTTCGCCCTGATGATTCCCGTGCTCGCCGGCTACATCGCGTTTTCCATCGCTGACCGGCCGGGGCTGGCACCCGGTCTGATCGGCGGCATGCTGGCCAGTCAACTCCAGGCCGGCTTTCTCGGTGGCATCGTCGCCGGATTCGCGGCCGGTTACGTGGCGCTGGCCATGCGCAAGCACATCAAGGTGCCGACCCATTTCGAGGGACTGATGCCCGTGCTGGTCATTCCGTTGCTCGCGACCCTGGTCGTCGGACTGCTGATGGTCTACGTCGTCGGCGGGCCGGCCAAGGCGATCATGGATGGTCTCACCCACTTCCTGCAGGGCATGGGCTCGACCAATGCGGTCATCCTTGGCCTGCTGTTGGGCGGCATGATGGCGGTGGACATGGGCGGGCCGACCAACAAGGCGGCCTATACCTTCGCCGTCGGCCTGCTGGCGAGCAACAGCTTCCTGCCGATGGCCGCGGTGATGGCTGCCGGCATGGTGCCGCCATTGGGCATCGCCCTGGCGACGTTCATCGCCAAGAACCGCTTCTCGGCCGATGAACGGGAAGCCGGCAAGGCCGCCGCGGTCCTCGGTATCTCGTTCATCACCGAAGGCGCCATCCCCTTTGCGGCGAAGGACCCCTTGCGCGTGATTCCTTCGTGTGTGGTCGGCGCGGCGCTGACCGGGGCGCTGTCGATGCTCTTCGGGTGCACCCTGCGCGCCCCGCACGGCGGCGTCTTCGTGCTCGCGATTCCCAATGCGGTCGGCAATCTGCTGCCCTATATCGGCGCCATCGTTGCTGGCACGATCGTTACTGCGGTGATGTTGATGCTGCTGAAAAAGCCGATCGTCGACGGCCCGGCCGTCGCCGCGTAACCCACCCGGGTCGGGCCATGTCCCGACCCGCCGCACTGTTTCTTGGCTTATCGGGAAAGGCAGGGGAATCTGCGGCCCGAATCTACGGAAATCTTGACTCAATACCGAGGGCACAAACATGAAAATAACCTACACCACTTCCGTCCTGACGGCCCTGGCGGCCATCTTTCTTCCCGTCGCTGGCGCCTTGGCAGCGGACGGTAACGTCGGCGACGAGGTCCCGCTGCCAACTGGCCAGACCACGGTCGCCCAGGGCACGTGGCTTGGCGGAGATTACCTGACCGGCGACTGGGGAGGAAAACGCACCGAGCTCGCCGACAAGGGTTACACCTTCTTCGCCTATCTCAACGGTATTGTCGCGAAAAACGTCAGTGGTGGCATCAAAACGGGGAGCTCGTCGGCGACCGATCTCTATGCCGGCATGACGGTCGACCTGCAGAAGAGCATGGGCTGGGCCGGCTGGACCTTCAATCTCAGCGGCATCAACCGCGCCGGGTCGAGCATCGACGACGATGTCGGCGGTATCTACAGCGTCATGCAGCTGGTCGGTGGCCAGACGTATTTCCTCTACAACGTCAGCCTGGAAAAAGCCTGGGACAACGGCAAGCACGCCTTGAAGTTCGGTCGCATCACGGCTACAGACGACTTCGTCGGTTCGCCCTTCTATGGCTACTACCTGTCGAACAGTATCGACGGCCAGATTCGCGCTGTGCTGTTCGACGGCGTAATGACTTCCTACCCCTTTGCCGTTTGGGGTGCCAGATACCAGTACACACCCAACGACGGCTTCCGCGCCAAACTCGGTGTCTACCAGCTCACCGAAAACATGTGGGACCCGGACTACCACGGCACCGATTTTGCGTTTCGTTCCAGCGACGGGGTCTCGGTCATGGGCCAGCTCGAGTGGAACTGGAAATCCGCGGGCAAGCCTGGCCATTTCAACCTGGGCATGAACGCCGTGTCCTTCGCCATGCCGGACTTCGACTCCGATAGTACGACCAAGCCCTTCTACCGCTACTACGCCCAGATCGACCAACAGGTGACCGCCAGGTCCGAGGGTTCCGAGCGCGGGCTCTACCTGTTCGGCACCACGGCCTACACGAACCAGCAAAAGCCGGCCCTGGTTCCCTTCCAGGTCAGCCTTGGCGCCCAGTATGTCGGGCCGTTCGACGGGCGCAGTCAGGACCGCGCGATCTTCGGCACCACCTACGGCAAGCTCAGCGACGACTATGCCGCCGAGCAGCAGTCGCTGGGCAAGGGCGATCCGACCTACGAGTGGGTGCTGGAACTGGGCTACCGTTTTCAGCTCAGCAAGTTTGCCTACATCCAGCCGGACGTCCAGTACGTGGTCCGGCCCGGCGGGACGGGCGACATTCCGAACGCGACGGTTGTCGGGGTGCAATTCGGCGTCTCGATGTAGTCGCCAACGAAAACGGGGGAGGCGGGAAAGTACGGGAAAAGGGGCAGGCTCATTTCCCGCCATCTTGAAGTCGCCTTGTCAGGTGCCGCTTCCCGACCCCGTTGGTCGGCGCTTGTCCACTACATTGTCAACAAGATCCTCTCGACCGCATCGAGAAATGCTCGCTCGGCTTGTCTCCACTTTGCTTACCTATTGGAAGCGGCCAACAGGGTAATTTAGGATGGTCTCAGGCACTGAGCCGGTCGGGGTTCGGATGACTTTCAGGGGTTTCCGGGGGCGACTTCGAGTTTGACTCCGCTTGCTGCGGCGTATATATACTCTCTTCGCCGCCGTTGAATTTCTTGTCCCTCAGCTATGCTGGGTTCCTTCCATTCACCGGTTAGATCCACCATGAAGATCGTCCTGGCCCCGAACGCCTTCAAGGGCAGCCTGTCCGCCATGGCTGCCGCTGTGGTCATGGAGCAGGGGGTGCGCGCCGCCTTTCCTGAGGCGGAGATAATCAAAGTCCCTGTGGCGGACGGTGGAGACGGTTTAACGGAGGTGCTGATCGATGCGCTGGATGGTGAGGCGCGGGTCGTCACTGTGCGCGGCCCCCTGGAAGAGCCGATTCAGGCGACCCTGTGCCATGTCCCGGCCTTGGGGCTGGTCGCGGTGGAGATGGCGGTGGCCAGCGGCCTGGCCCTGCTCGCCCCGCAGGAGCGCAACCCAAGCCTGACCACGACCTATGGGACCGGCGAGCTCATTCGTGCGGCACTGGATCTGGGGGTTCGCCACATTGTCGTGGGTATCGGCGGCAGTGCCACCAACGACGGCGGCGTTGGCATGGCAGCCGCCCTGGGCATGCGCTTTCTTGACGTCGCCGGCAACCCGGTACCGCCGGTCGGCGGTGCCCTGGGACAAATCCACCGCATCGATCCCAGCGGACTGGATCCGCGCCTGGCCAATCTGCGCTGCGAGGCCATCTGCGACGTCGACAACCCACTGCTTGGACCCCGTGGCGCGGCCTATGTCTATGGCCCGCAGAAGGGCGCGTCGCCGGCACAGGTGGAGGAACTCGACGCGGGTCTGGCCCATTTGGCCGACGTCATCGCCTCGGACCTGGGACTGGACGTCCGTCACCTCCCGGGAGCCGGGGCCGCTGGTGGGCTGGGGGCGGGGCTGCATGCCTTTCTCGGCGCCGAGCTGCGTCGTGGCGTGGACCTGGTGTTGGACCTGGTCGGGCTCGATGCCCATCTCACCGGGGCCGACCTGGTCATCACGGCCGAGGGCCAGATCGACTTCCAAACCGCCTTCGGTAAAGCCCCGGCCGGGGTCGCCCAGCGGGCCAAGCTGCGCGGCATCCCCTGCATGGCCATCGCCGGCGGCATCGGCGAACGCATCACCGATTTGCACGAGATCGGCATCGACGCGGTCTTTAGCCTCTGTCACGGCCCAATGACGCTCGAACAGGCCATGAAAGGCGGATCTTCGCTGCTGCAAGCAGCAACGGAGCAAGTCGTGCGCTGTTTCTTCAGCGCTTTTCGCGGAGGTCGCGTGTAGTTTGGAACCTACATGTTCCAGCCGCCACAAGGATTTCGCACCGCCTTCACGCCTGCTGAAAGTCTCTTCACGAATGCAGCACTAAACCAGCACCTCGTCTTCCCGAAAACGACGACACCCTACCGGAGGAGATTCCTATGTGGCTCGTTGCGCTATTGGTCCTGTCCATCGTCTTCATCGTCCTGGCGACCACCAGGCTAAAGATGCACCCTTTCCTGGCCTTATTGCTGACCGCATTTGGCTTCGGCATCCTCTCGGGCATGCCGTTGAAGGATGTCGTGGATTCGGTCAATAAAGGATTTGGCGGCACCATCGGCTATATCGGAATCGTCATCTTGGCTGGTGCCATCATCGGTGCCTTCCTTGAGAAATCCGGCGGGGCCTATCGCCTGGCGACCAGTATCCTCAAGCTCACCGGGCAGCGGCAGGTCCCTCTGGCCATGGGATTCATGGGCTACGTCGTCTCCATTCCGGTCTTCTGCGACTCCGCGTTCGTACTCTTGGCGCCGCTCATGCGGGCGCTGGCGAGCAAGGCCGGGATCACCTTGGCGTCAGCCGCCGTCGCCTTGAGTCTGGGTCTCTACGCCACCCACACCATGGTCCCACCGACCCCGGGGCCGGTGGCCGCGGCGGGGATACTCGGAGCGGATCTGGGTCTGGTGATTATGTGGGGAATGGGTGTCGGGCTGGTCTCGATGATAGCCGGCTGGCTGTTCGCGGTCCTGGTGGCCTCCCGGGTCTACATCTCGCCCGACGCCGGCAAGAAAACGGATGCGGAATCTGCCGCTGCCCCCGTGGTATCCGCGCAGGAAGATGGGCCGTCCGTCATTCGCTCACTGCTGCCGATCTTTCTCCCCATCATCCTCATCGTCACCCGCTCCATCGGTGAGCTACCGAGCAAGCCCTTCGGAGAGGCCGGCGCCTTCGTGGAAGTGCTGGGCTTTCTGGGACAACCCGTGGTTGCCCTGTTGATCGGCGTTGGTCTAGCGATGACCTTGCCAAAGCGCTTTGATAAGGAAATGCTCTCGATGACTGGCTGGGTCGGGGAGGCCATCGTCGGGGCGGCGACCATCATCATCATCACCGGCGCCGGAGGGGCCTTCGGCAAGGTCCTGCAAAACTCCGGCATCGCGAACGTGATCGGCAGCGCGCTGAGCGACGCCAATCTCGGTATCTGGTTACCGTTCCTCATTGCCGCTGGAATCAAGACAGCTCAGGGGTCGTCTACCGTCGCCATCATCACCACCGCCGGGCTGCTTGCCCCGCTCCTGGAGACCCTCGGGCTCGCTAGCGACACCCACCGGGCTTTGGTCGTGATCGCCATCGGCGCCGGGGCCATGGTGGTCTCCCATGCCAATGACAGCTACTTCTGGGTGGTGACCCAATTCTCCGGTATGGACGTGAAGACCGGCTACAAACTCCAAACCTTGGGTACCTTGGTTCAGGGGTCGGTGGCGGCGCTCGCGGTCTACCTGGTGTCGATCATGGTTCTGTAACGCGATTGGCGGAGACTGAGCTTCCCCCGAAATTCCTCCTTCAAGGGTGAAGTAGAATTCAATCACTTTCCTCACACGAAACAGAAACGCAAGTCATTGTTTTTTAGAGCGCCTGGCCCGCGCGCGGGGTTGGGAGGCTGATTAGCAATGAACCTCAGCCACCCACAAATCGAACGCTACCGTAGCGGCCGGCAAATGCGGTCGCTGAGCAGTCTTGCCGGCGCACTGCTGGTGGCAAAGGGCTAGCGCGGCGCAAACCTGTTTCGTCGTGCCCGGAGTGCGCCTTGCGGCGATTCACACAATCGGGCTGGTACGCGGCGGGCGAATCGACAATGCAGGGGTAGTCGACAATACTTGTCGGCCAGGATGCAGGGTCCGTTCGCTGAACGCGTGCGGGCATTTTTTAGAGGCTGTTGAAATGGATACGCGTTACCTCGATGACCTGCACGCCGGCCAGCGCTTCGAGAGCTGTGGCATTACGCTGACGGAAGCCGAGATCATCGACTTCGCCTGGCGTTATGATCCTCAGCCCTTTCATATCGATGCGAATGCGGCGGCCGAATCGCCCTATGGCGGCCTGATTGCCAGCGGTTTCCAGAGCCTGGCCGTGTGCTTCCGCCTGTTCATCCAGAGCGGAGTGCTGGCAGAATCGAGTCTGGGTTCGCCGGGTATCGACGATCTGCGCTGGCTGGCGCCGGTCCGCCCGGGCGACACCTTGCACAGTGTCGTCGAAGTGCTCGACGTCCGGCCCTCAAACTCGAAGCCCGATCGCGGCATCGTGCGCATGAAATATCAGGCGATCAACCAGCGTGGCGAGGCGGTGCTCGCTTTCATCGTCAACCACCTGCTGCGGCGACGGCTGAGCTGAAGGTGACGATTGCCAGCAGAAGGTCGTCAGCGGAATTCACCTTGCCCGTCGGCGGTCGCGAACAGCAGGTGACGGGAACAAAGCTCATGGGCATGATCCGGCCAGGAGCAGTTGTATAGCCAGAATCGCTATTCGGGCACCTTATCGGCCGCTATTTCCTCCCAAAGCGGCGTCAGGATTGAAGGAAGTTAAGGCGGCGGCTCAGGCGAAACGCCTTTGGGCTTGGGCGCTGTTGAACGGTTATGGAAATCTTTCCATAACCGTTCCGTTGCTCCCCAAACCACAGATCGGCCGCCTTGCGTGCGAAAAAGCCTCAAAAACGGCTATTAACCCCGTTTGTCGTCGCGCATCGCGAAAAACTATACCACCTCGTGGGATTGAATCCGACAGCCTGCAACCCTTACACAACAGGCAAAGATCGTAGTCTCACCGACAAAAAGCCACACACGAAACGCTGGCCTCGATGACGATCAATTCGAGACCGGTAAGCTTAGTCTGCGTCGCGTCCCCGGTTACGACCAACTCCGTCGTAAGCTTGTGGGTGCGCCTATTCGACTCGCAGGGGCAGGGTGGCGAAACCACTGCCGGGGTACACGGCGCCGGTGGGCGGCCTGTCCGGGATCGGGTCGATGCGGGTCGTGCACCCGAGTATCTCCTCCATCGCCACGCGCATCTCCATCCGAGCCAGAGGGGCGCCTGGGCAGACGTGGATTCCCGCGCCATATAGCAGGTTTGCGGTCTGGTCGCGGTCCGGCCGATAGGCCTCCGGTTCCTCGAAAACACGACCATCGCGGTTGGCAGAAATCCAGATCAACGAGAGCCGTTCGCCCGCCGCGATCTTCCTGCCACCGATTTCCACCGGACGCGTGGTGATCCGGCGGTTGGACACCAAGGGTCCGTGAATCCGGAGAATCTCTTCGATTGCGGCGGGCAGCAGGGAGGGCTGTGTGCGCAGCTGCTGCTGCAAATCCGGGTGTTGCGCGAGGTAGTGAACCAGGATGCCCAGCGCTGCCGAAATCGTCCCGACCTCGCCGACGGTCCAGTTTCGCACGATGCTGACGATTTCCTCATCACTCAACGGTCGCCCCTGTACCTGTTGCCGAAGCAGCGAACCGGTGATGTCGTCGCTGGCCGGTGCACCAGCCGCGCGCCGGATTTGCAGCAACTCGTGGACGTAGCCCTCGAATTCCCGGGCGATCTCCGCCATCGCCGGCCGGTCCTGCGCAAAAGTCGCCTGATGATTCTTCTGCGTCCAGAGACGCAGCGGTTCGCACATTTCGGGCGGCCAACCGAGCGAGGCAGACTGAATCCGTACGGCGAACCAATGGGCGAAGTCGCCGATGAACTCCAGCTCATCGCCCTCCAGCAGCGATTGAAGACGCTTCGCGGCGATCTCGCGACATTGCGGCTCGAACGCGTCTACACGTTCCGGCCGGAAAAATTGCTCGATCATCCGTCGGTACTCGGTATGCTCGGGAGGATCCATTCCATCCGGAACGGAGAGATGTTTGGATGCGGCGTTGCTGAAGGTGTCGGGGTCCATCAGCACGCGAACGATATCCTCGTGCCGAAACACCGACCACTCAAGAAAATCGCTGTGCGCGACCGGACAGCGTTCGCGCATCTCGTCGTAGGCAGCTCGCTGATCACCCTGGACGGCGTCGGATTTTGGATCCCAATCCGCTTGCACCTTATCGTTCACGGTCATTCCCTCCTTGTCGTTCTCAAAGAAGCGTCCCCCGGAAGGGGCAGATCTTGGCGTTCGCTGTGCACAAGCCGTTCGTCAGGCCCCAAACAGAACGCCGTGCTTTGCTCGGCGCCGACGAACAGGTTCCAAATGCCGTGGACTGCGTCAACTGCCCGATTCGAAGAGCGGCTCAAATCCGGCCCACATCATCCGCTTACCGTCGAACGGCATCTCAGGCATTGCCTTCCACCGCTCGTCGGTTTCCATCTTTGTGGCAGCGGCTTCGTAGATGGCCTTGTCGGGCCATTCGATCCACGCGAATACGACCGTCTCGTCGTCCTTCGCCTTCACCGCGCGCTTAAAGTCGGTGACCTTGCCATCCGGTACGGAATCGCCCCAACACTCCACAATCCGAGTTGCGCCGTACTCTTCGAAAATCTCTGCTGACTTGGCAGCCATGTCGCGATAAGCATCCTTGTTTTTTGTGGGGACAGCCACCAAAAACCCTTGGATGTAACTCATGACACTTCTCCTATCATCGAGAATCGGCCTCGCCCCGGGAAGGGCATCACGGCGATACGCATCACTTTCACCGGTGACATCAGTTGCGTCCACGAAACGCCGCTTCGAGCGCGACGATATCGATCTTGTCCATTTTCATCATCGCCTGCAACGCACGCCCTGCTGCTTCGCGGTCGGTATCGCTGAGCAGCCGTGGCAGCGCTTGTGGCACGATCTGCCATGAGACGCCAAAGCGGTCCTTGAGCCAGCCACATTGCCCTGCGCGGCCACCTCCGGCGATCAACGCATTCCATAGCCGGTCGGTTTCATCTTGATCTTCAGTGAGCACCGATATCGAAACCGCTTCGGTGTGCTCGAACTGCGGCCCCCCGTTCAGCACCATGTACGGTGTGCCACCGAGCGTGAATTCCACCACTAGCGGCGGGCGGCCTGGGTTGGGGCTCACAATGTTTTCGATGCAACTGTTGGGCAGCAACGAGACGTAGAACAGCGCCGCTTCGTGACCCTGATTGTCAAACCACAGGCAGGTGCGAACTTTTGCGTTGAACTCCATTTCCGCCCTCCTCAAAGTGTTTTAGCGAGGGCTTCGAGCTGCCGCGCGGCGGCTGTCCAGCCGTCGTGGAAACCCATCTTCTCATGCACCTCGCGGTCCTGTGTCCGCCAATGACGGACCACCGCCCGATAGGCGGTCTTCTCCGGCCCCGCATCGGCTAGAGTGATTATCGAGGTCATGAACGGCTTTTCCGAAGGAAGCCACCCTGCGGAATAGGCGTCGGTGGTGACCAGGCGCTCCCTGGGAACGATCTCTAAATAGACGCCCGTGCTCGGAATTTCTTCACCCTCTGGCGAGCGCATTGTGACGTTCATTCGGCCACCGGGGCGCACGTCCAGATCGGCGTAGACCGTGCTCCAGGGTTTCGGCGTGAACCATTGTTTCAGGAGGTCGGACTCAGTCCAGCAGCGCCAAATCTTGGCCCGTGGCGCGTCGAGCGTGAGTTCTAGTTTCAGTTCGCGTGAATCGTCCATCGTCATTTCTCCTTTCTCTGAAACAGCAGGCCAATATAGCGGCGCAGATGGTCGATGCTGTCGGCCGCAATGGCGACATCGTTGCCTGCCTTGGCGAGCACGAACGCGCCTTGAATCACGGCCTGCGTATGCAGGGCGAGGCTTTCGGCACCCATCGGCAGCGTGACGCGGTGCTGCTTCTCCGCCGCGCTGATATCCGCCACAAGCGATGCAGCGTGACCGGTGATGCTGGCATTGCAGGCATCGCGAATCGCAGGGTGGGATTTGTAGGTCTCTTGCACCATGGTGCCGACAAGACAGGTGAACTCTGGCACCGCGCCTTGCAGGATCGACTTGCGGAAGTCGACATAGGCAAACACGCGGTCCAGAGGATCACCATGATCGTGATAGGGCGCGGCGGCGAAGAACGCCCCAGTCGTTTCCGACCAGTGTTCCGCTGCGGCGATCGCCAGCTCCTCTTTTGAACGGAAATGATGAAAGAACGCGCCCTTCGTCAGTCCAGCAGCACCACAGAGATCGTCAACGGTTGTTGCCGAATAGCCTTTCTCACGGATCACACGCAGCGCCGCATCAAGCAGCTTGGCCTTTCCGGGGGACCGTTTGAGTTCTTGTTGGGTCGTCCACATGGGGGTAGGGTACCGACTAGTTGGTATGCTTTCAAGTGAGGGACTCAGAACGAACACTGGTCGACTCTTGGATGATGGGCTCGTGCAGTACGAGCGCGCTTTGTGAGGCTGATCAGGTTGCCGATCGGCTCCCGTTGAGCACGCAGTGCGAATAAGGGCTTCGTGAAGAAGGACGACCCGCTTGCGGGTGGGCCTACTTCACATATCCTGCCCGGCGCTGCAGTGTTGTTACACCAGAAATAGAACGACACCGCGCGTTGTTTTATCGTTGTTCTACCTTTGTTCTACCGTTACTGCACCGTTGTTTTCACAACGCCAGTCCGGACAAACAACGGCGACAAAGTGCCGTAACCACGCGTTGTCGCCGCCATGGCCTTTTTGCGGCCACCCAACCAACCTCTGCGCAACGACGATTTCCCGGAGAAAACTGCCCGTTGCCGTGCCCTCCTTCACCCGCGTTCAAGCGCTTGAACGCGGTTTCTTAAGTGCCGTCAGCTCGCCCTGCAACCGAGCAGCTTCCACCGCAGCGGCCTGTGCTTCGGCGCGTGCAGCCGTCACCGCTTCGCGTTCGGCCGTCTGTCGCACATGGGCTCGCTCTAGTTCGCCCTTGAGGTCCTCGACCCGCGCCGCCAGTTCGCCGGCCTTGGCTTCGGCGGCGGCCATCCGTTCGGTCTGCGCCGCCCGTGCTGCCACGGCTTCGCGTAGTGCTTGTTCCTGCGCAGCGGCATGGTTGTCGGCCTGCTCTCTCTCGGCCTCCAGCCGGCCGATCGCCTGCTCCGCCTGGTCAAGCTGCGTCTGGATTGCCGCGATCTCTTCTCGCGTCGCCGCCCGCAGCGCTTCCACCTGTTGTCCGGCCTGTTCGTCCAGTAGGCCCCAGAACTCCCGGCCGAGGCTCATCAGCCGGGCAACCGCGGGTTCCGGCAGTTCTACCGGCTGCCGCTGCTTCGGCGCCGCCTCCCGCCACTGATCCAGATAGCGCTTGACCGTCGTATAGCTGCCCCCGCCGATCCCCTCCTGCACGTTCAAGATCGTCGGCGCCGTGCCCTGGTCCGTCAGGGCCTGTGCCACCTCGAAAACACGTTCTTGCGTCACCACCGCCTTGGCCATGATTTTATGTCCTTGAAAGAGTGTTCTGAAATTATCGTTATTACGATAATAATCGTACGGTAATTACCATAATTTAGCAAGAACTCCGCCGCAGAAAAGCCGTGGTAAAGGGGCGCCGAGCGGCCCGTCGCCGCAAAAACGGGCGGACGCCCGATCGCGAGCCATCAGGCGGAACACGGGGGTAACGCACCGGGTTGTGCAAGGGCTTGTCCACAGAAACCCGGGAGAGGCCAAGGGCACGCCAGAAGAAGCCCGTAAAGCGCGCCAGGAGGGTTTTAGATAGAGAGGGCTGACCCGGGCGGAGAAAATGCGCTCACGGCCCGCTGTGGCCGATTCCCGGTGCGTTCCGAGCGACGGGCCTACCCCGTGGCGGTGGCCTCCCCTTACCCGGGGTAGAACAAGCAGTCGTGTCACCGGCCGCCATTTCGATCATGACAAGTCGAGCCGAGTGTTCATGTCCAGATCGAACCGCCCATACGGGTTGACGTGCTCCCAGATCAGCGGCGTCAGAGCGGCGTAGTCGCGTGGCGTGAACTTGCCCTGCCAATGGGGTTGAGCCAGCACCTTCTGGATCATCAGCGTATTGATGTAGACCATGCAGTTTTGGAGCAGGTGCAGTGCGAGCATGCTGACCTCGTGATCCTCGCGGCGGTTGCTCGCCATTTCGCCACGACGCGCGAAGAACACAAAGTCGGTCGCGCCGTTCCACTGCTCGACCACGTTCAGCCCCTCGTTGATCTCGCGCCGCAGCGCCTCGTCGTGCAGGTAGTGGCACAGGAAGATAGTCTTGATCGCCTTGCCCAACTCGGCGAAGGCCTTGTAGGTTGGGTGCTGCACGTTCTTCTTGGTGAATCGGCGCAGAATGGCTTCAGTTTCCGCCGTGCCAAGGCGAAGCGCCGTGGCGTACTTGACCATCTGGTCGTATTGCTGTCGCACTGACTCAAAGTCAATGGGCTTGGTCAGAATTTGTTGCAGGTTCGCGTAGGCGTCGACCTTGCCGGTCGCCGGCCGGTACAGTTTCTGCGAGTGGATCGCTTTGAGCCGTGGCAGCAACTGGAAGCCGAGCAGTCGGCAGAAGGCGAATGCGACCGTGCTCTGACCGTGTGAATCGACGTACTGGCGATCCACCTCCATCTCGGTGCAGTGATGAATCACGCCCTCGATCATTGATGCCACTTCCGACGACGAAGGTGATTTGAGCTGCGAATGGATGCACAGCGAGCTGCGCTCGACGTGCCAGTAGATCATGATGCCGCGCCCGCCGTAGCGCACGTGCCATTGCGTGGTGAGGTTTTGATCCCACGCGCCGAAGTGCTTGGAGTCGGAGGCGCAGGCGGTCGTGCTGCTGCCCCAGATGGCAGGGTTGCGAGCATGTAGCGCGCCATTGGCAACGACAGCGATCGCGCGGCGCATCGCATCGACGCTGATGTAGCGCCGCCGCACGTAGGCCAGCTCTCGCGCCGTAGTGCCCGAATCCAGCCCGGCCATGCGCTGCAAGCCGGCATTGGTGCCCAAGCCATGCAGGCACAGCAACAGGCGTGGTTGCAGTACCGCGCGATCCATCGTCTCGTAGGAGGTCGGGCTTTTCAAGGCGTCCGTAAAACCCAGCCGCAGGTCGGTTTCCTTGACCATGTCGAGCAGGCTGGTCATCGGCCAGATGGCGTTGAGTTCTGCCTTGAGCGCGGTCAAGTTAGGCGGATCGGGCTGCGCATCGAGCGGCGTCAACGTGATCCAGCCGCCGCCTTTGCTGCTCAACCGGACGGAGGGATTCTTCTTCAGGCCGGCGTCGAAGGTGGACAGCGCCTCGCGCATCGCCGACTGCAAGTCGGCGATGAAATGATCCGCGTCAAGCGGGAGATTCAACGCCTGGTAGTAGCTCTCGCGGTTCTCGTCAAAGTCGGCTGGGAGGTCGTCGTCGGGATCGCGGTAGCGGTTTGCGCCAACCACCCAAACTTCCTTGCAGCGCAGTCGCTCGCGCAGCGCTTCCAGCACCGCGATTTCGTAGGTGACGCGGTTGACCCGATCCCGGCCGGCAGCGTCCTTCTCCATCACGGCTTCGCGCCACAGGCCACGCACCACGCCGTCGAGCGGGACGTCCTCGTCGGCCGGGAAGGTATGCACCTTGGTATTGGCGAAGCGTTTCACCAGTTCGAGCGCATCCATCACCGGGCGGTGGCGGTCGTTGTTGGAACGGAATTCCAGCGCAGCCAGCAAGGTCGGCACCATGCGCCGATAGTGGCCCTGGTATGAATTGCGGATCACGGTACGCAGCGTGATGCGATAGGTTGGCCCGCTGGCCTTCCATTCCTTGACCAGATCGCGCAGGGTCTGTTCATCGACCACCGGGAACACCACGTCGCGCACCACGCCATCCGGTTGGGCCAGCGTAGCGTCGGCCAGGCTGAACAGGAGGTTCTGCTTGCCGGTGACACGCTTCAGATCTTCCAGCAATTCCCGCTCGACCTTGCGCTCGGCACGCGCGCCGATCTGGTGGATGGTCTCGATCAGCAAGTCCACCAGGTCATCGGTCAGACTGCGGGCGCGCAGATAGACGAAGGCCGCCAACCAGGTGATGCGAGCAGCATCTGGATGCCGGCGCAAGTCGCGAGGAACCTCGACCGAAACTCGCTGGCGGCAACGCTCTAGGTCGCGCGGTGAAGTTCGGTCGAACAGATCGGCGGGCAGGTTGATTCCCCGGATCAGTTCCAGCCTCGCCAACTCGTCCTGCATGCTGGCAAGGCTAGGTCGACCAGGACTGCCACGTAGCTTCAGCAGGACAGCCGGTGCGCTGCCTATCGCGTCGTCTTGGTTGAGTTCTTCGCTGCCGTCACCCTCTGGACGCAGTAGGGCATCCAGGTTCTTGCGTGTTGCGAGCGACAGCCGTGCATAGACGCCGTTATGGAAGCGGCCTTCGTGAGCGCGCAAAGCGCTGCGCGCGATACGCTCCACCCTGTCGGCCGTCGGCGGCTCGATGGCGAGTTCCCGGCAACGCGCTTCCAGCCGCTCAATCATCGAATCAATGTCGCCGGCGAGCTCGCCGGCGACATGATCGCGCAGCCAAACCGTCAGCATCTCCGAGTCGGCGACTGTGGCTTCGCGGAAGCCGAAGCGCCCGCGAATTTCAGCGCGTAGGCGCTCCTCCGTGCGCCCGGTGAGGAAGGCTTCGCCATCGATTGGCATCGGCACATCGAGTTGCTGGCGCAGTGAGGCGACCCCTTGCGCCTCGATTTCATCCTTGTCGCGCGGGAACCGGCCACGCTCACGGAAGAAGGTCAGCAGGACGGCAAAGCCCAGCCGGTTCGTCCAGTTCTTTGTCATCACCAACTCGCGCTCAGCCGATGCCAACAGCCACTGATCTTCTGCGCTGCCGTTCGCCATGCCGCTACGCTCCTGGACGCGAGGACTCGGGCCAGCCGACCCGCGCCAGGGTCTCGATCAAGGTGGTGCGTTTGACGCCGAAATTCCGACACACCGCCGCCTTGGACATACCGCCGTCGAGTGCGGCGACGATCGCGTTCAGCTTTTCGCCAGTGATTGCCTGTGGTCGGCCGCCGATCCGGCCACGTTTGCGTGCGGCGGCCAGGCCGGCGACGACACGCTCTTGAATCAAGGCGCGCTCGTACTGCGCCAGTGCACCGAATACCTGGAACAGGAACTCGCCCGATGGCGTTGTTGTATCCAGGCTCTCCGTCAGCGAGCGAAACGCCACCTGTTTGCCCCTGAGTGAGGTCACGATAGCGAGCAGGTGCGACAGCGAGCGGCCGAGCCGGTCCAGCTTCCAGACGACCAATACATCGCCAGGGCGGACAAATTCTAGCGCCCGAGCTAAGCCCGTGCGGTCATCCTTCGCGCCGGAAGCGTGATCCTCGAATAGGTGACGTGGATCGACGCCGGCCGCGAGCAGCGCGTCGCGCTGCAAGTCCGTGCTCTGCCGGTCGGAGTCCGACGACACGCGCATGTAGCCTACCAACATATCGGATAACCCATAAATTTAGTTTCCGTATAGTAGCGCATAGCGACATGGTTTCCCGCACATTATCGAGGCCTGTCGTGAGCCGTTTCGTTGGCAGTTTTCTACGTGTCGTAAAACACTTGTTTTGCGACATCGGCTCTATTGGTATCGTGCTTTATATTTTACCTGAACAGGTATAAACTGCCGCCATGACCCATAAAGAAAAAGCGCTCGAATGGATCGCGAGCAGCTACAAGGATCTGATGGCGTTGCCACCTGACGTGCGCAGGCGCTTCGGTTACGCACTGTCGTTGGCGCAGATGGGCGATCAGGACGACGCGGCAAAGGTGCTCAAGGGCTTCGGCGGAGCCGGCGTGCTTGAGGTTGTCGAGGACGATGCCGGCGGCACGTACCGGGGCGTCTACACGGTGAAGTACGCGGAAGCAGTGTTCGTCCTGCACTGCTTCCAGAAGAAGAGCAAGAGGGGGATCGCCACACCAAAGTCAGATATGGACATCATTCGCGCTCGGCTGAAAGTGGCCGACGCATTGGCACAGGAGCTACGAAATGCAAAAACGAATCATTGAAGGCGTCGAGGTTCAGCGCAGCTCGGGCAACGTCTTTGCCGACCTTGGACTGCCAGACGCCGAAAAACTCAAGATCAAGACCGGCTTGGTGGTCGAGATTAGGAAGGCGATGCGCGCCCTTGGGCTGACTCAACAAGAGGCGGCGAAACGCATGGGCATCCCGCAACCGAAGGTGTCGGGCATGATGCGTGGTGACTTCACGAACCTGTCCGAGCGCAAGCTGATGGACTGCTTGAACCGCCTCGGCTACGACATCGAGATCAAAGTGCGGCCGGCCGCCGAGCCGGTCGGACACCTGACGCTCGCGGTCGCTTGATCAGGTTGCCAGCCGATGGTAACCCGCATTACCGATGAAGAGTGGGACAAATTGTCTCCGGAGAATTTCGAGACGCATTCGCTGCTGCGTGCCGTCGATGCCGTGGACGAACTGCGTGCCGATCTCAACGATGGCGAATACGCCACCCCGCCGCAGCTTCGCACCGACCTGCTGAAGCTGCACCAACTGGCAATGGCCGTCATCAACGAGGGATCGCGCAGCCAGGTCGCTTCTCTATTCGAGCTGGCCAGCGATCTGGATGAGCAGGTTTCTCACATGATGACCAATCTGGAAGAGGTGCAGGCAACGCTATCGCAATTGACGGCGCTGTACCCGGACAGCTTGTGCTATGAAGGCCTGGACGACGACGGATGATGGCTGGCCGCTCCTACTCTGGCCCATTAAGCGTCAGGTCGCCACGGCGAATCGCATCGTCGCCAACCACAAGGGACGCAATCCGCAGGAGGAACGCGCCTCCTTGAAAGAGCGCCTGCCACGCTATGGATGAGCAAATAAAGTCTGGCTTACTCCAAGGTGGCGGCTGGTGACACAACTGCTTGTTCTACCCCTACCCCCGGGCCGGTCGCCCTCGTGGCAGGGCGTTGCGTTGCCGGGCGGCGTAGTCGGCATGCTCGGCGGTCTGCCGGGCATAGGCTTCGCCGTTCTCGCGGGCCTTGGCGCTTTCTTCCAGCAGCCGTTCGGCGGTCGCTTCGATGCCGTGGCCCCAGGAGAGCGCGATCTTGCACCAGATGAAATCCGCGCTAGTGCGCTTGGGATTACCGCCGGCGCCGATCGGCGCCCCTTCGAGGCAGCGCGCGTAGCTGGGCCATTTGCTTGTCCGCGAACTGCTGGAGGACGCGATGGGGGGTAGCGACACCGGGACCGGCCTGGCCGGCGCGAGTACGCCCATAGCGTCGAGGATCTGCGTCGTGACGCGGTGCCCGGGCTGGGCGGCATCGATTCGGACCCGGGGGAAGTTCGGAGCGTAGGCGGATTTGAAATTGGCGGTGCCGGCAACGCGGGTGGCGCCTGACGCTTCCTTGTCGGCGCCGGTGCCTTCCTTGAGCCGTGCGGCCAATCCCCGTGGAGCGTTGGTGACGGCGACCCAGGCCTGCTGTCCCTTGGGACTGGTACGCAGAATCAGGAATGCGGCCGGGGCGATGCGGGCCAGAGCATCTGGCGCGAGGTCATCGAGCTGCACCAGGGTGACGCCAGCGCCGGCGCGCGGACGGATGATCAGATTATTCTGCCGCCGCGCGGCGCTGGGCACCAGGTAGGGCATGGACTGCCGGGCCTGGGCCAGGCTCTGCGCCGGGCGGAAGCCCCGTTTCTCCTGCTGGAGGTTGGTGTGGGTGATATCGAAAGCCTCGGCCCCGACACTGGCAAACAGGTCGAGCAGGCGCAGCGCCTCGGCGATCGGTTCGCCCGTGTTGGCAGACCCCTTGCCGTCGATCACCCTACCCTGCCCCCCCCCGTAGCTTCTATTTGCTTTTGTTGTCCTCGGACCTGTCCGGAAAACTACCGGCGCCGGGACGGGCTTTCAATTGAAAATTTCCGCCCGCGTTAGCGGGCGTCCGCTTGACGCGGCCCGAAGGGCCGCGCTTGTGGTGTTGGTATTCTGAGGCCGAAGGCCGATCACTTGGGTTCGTGCGGCGGTGAACCTGTTTGGTGTCGGGGTAAATTGGGCGCTGCAAAGTGATGCGGAGCCCTTTTTTTGCGTTGGTTGAGACCAAAAGAGGTTGCTGGATGCTGGTCGTAGGGACGACGGCCGACTAGTTATCAACAGCGCTAGAGTCTTGTTAAATAGAGTTAATAGAGTTACGCAATTCTGGCAAAGCTGTAAAGGCCTGATGTTAAACAAGAAAAAATGTGCTTTTTGAATGTTCCGGTGTGTAAAAACACGAAGTTTGGTGTGTAAAAACACGAAGTTTGGTGTGTAAAAACACGAATGCTGAGAGCATGGAGGGAAAAGTTATCAACAGGCTCAAAGGTGGGTAATAACACGAACAATCTTGACATGGTGTGTGAAAACACGAAAAATCCGTGGATGGTGGGTGAAAACACGAACTCGGAAGTTTTGGTGGGTGATAACACGAAGGAGAGGTCCCCTCTTCTTCCAATTCGGCACGAGCGGGATTTCTTCGTTTGCGACGTGTTTGATGCTGCCCTGAAGGGCGATAGCGCCTCGATGGAGCACCCGATATTTTCGCTGTCGAAGAAACCAGACATGAAGACCCGTCGTTATGAGAACGGGGCGAGTTGGGCGGAGGTGCGGCCTGGCGCGAAGGGGTTAGCAACGGTCTTTGACCGAGACATTCTGATTTATTGCATAAGCCAGCTTATGGCGGCGGTGAATGATAGCCGTCCGGTGTCGCGAACCCTGCGGCTGCGGGCGCATGATCTCTTGATTGCGACCAATCGGGACACAAGCGGGCGTGGCTACTTGCAGCTCAGGGAAGCTCTCGAACGGCTGCAGGGCACGCAGATTGCGACCAACATCATTACGGGTGGCAAGGAGACGTTCGATTTGTTCAGCCTGATTGATCGGGCGCGGATCGTGCGGGAGAGCCGCGAAGGGCGAATGCAGGAAATCGAAATTGTTCTTTCGGATTGGGTGTTTCAGGCGGTCGAAGCTCATGAAGTACTAACGCTTGATCGCCAGTATTTTCAACTCGCCAAGCCGCTCGAACGGCGACTTTACGAGCTGGCACGCAAGCATGTAGGGCAACAGATTTCGTTTAAGATTGGCTTGGAGAAGCTGCGGGCAAAGTGCGGGGCACAATCCACGCTAAAAGAGTTTCGGCGCCTGTTGCAGACGATCATTGATGCCGACCAGTTGCATGATCACATGCCAGGGTACGGTTTCATGCTTGATGGCGATATGGTTGAAATGCGAACCAAGAGCAAGCTGCCATCCTTTACCGAGCGCGGGGTTTTTATCCGCTTGAGTGAGGATACTTACGCGCTGGGGCGTAACTACGCGCCTGGCTGGGACATTCACAGAATTGAAGCAGAGTGGCGAGCTTGGATTGATCGTAAGAAGATCAGCCCGCTTCATGCTCAGGCTCACTTTCTGGCGTTCTGTAAGCGGCGGGGCAAGTATCCTGGGTTTTCTTAAGCGCGGTTGCACTACCGCCCTACCCTGCTTGGTGGCTAGCCTGTTTTTTTAATGAATTCATGAAAACATTCATTCAGCAATTCATTAAGCTTCAGGCCTCGATCGAGAGCCGCTTGCTTGAAGGATCGCACGAAATCTGGAGGCATGCGGAATTGCAAAGGCACGAGCTCGGCGGATGAGGTCACGCCGCGCTGACGGGTGATGCTCTGCTGGCGTGGCTTGGTCGGCGAAAGGTCGGCGGCGGTGATAGCAACAGTCTTAGCCATGCTTAACTTTCCTTACTGATTTAATGTTTTCATGAAAACATGATTTCACGCTAAGCCATAAACGGGCGATTTCGTCGGCGGCTGGGCTCTTCGGGGCAAGCTCTGGGGCGGTGCGGCCTCCGGTCATCGCGCCTGCGTAGGGAACGCGGTCGGCGATGAAAGCTTGAGCAACCCGACCATGCTCGGAAAGAGCGGCGATCGTTTGGGCGGTGATGGTGGCCTGGGGCTTGGCTTGAGTGATGACGAAGAGGAAAGGTTTCCCCGCTTGCTTGACCAAGGCAACGGTTTCCGAAACGGCCCAAAGATCGGCGGGAGAAGGGCGAACGGGGATTAACACGAGATCGGCCATGTTGATGACGGCGGAGCTCTGACCGGAGATCGTGGGGGCGGTATCAATGAAACAATAGGCCGCGCCACGTTGAGCCATGTTGGCCAGTCCCTCTGCGATACGGGCAAATGGCATTTCGGCGCGGTTGGGGGTGTCTTGCTCCCGTCGCGCGTGCCATTGGCTGAGTGTGCCTTGCTCATCGGTATCAATGAGCCACACGGGGACATCGCCCATGCGTTCAGCTTCGACTGCGAGGTGAGCGGCAAGGGTCGTTTTACCGCTGCCGCCTTTTTGGGATGTGATTACGATTGTTTTCATGAAAACCACCGTTCATGAATGAAGGAAATAAACATTTCATGAAATTAACCAAATTCTGGAAGGTGGTCAACCTGAATAGAAGCAGAGTTGCTTTTCTTGGCGGCAAAGTGACCGGAAGGCGCCAGCCACACGGCCCCGAGTTCAGCTCGGGGCCGTGTGGCTGCGGGGTTGGGCGCAATGTCTGAGCGAAGCTCGAACACTGCGCCTACCATTGGCTTACGCGGGAGCGAAGCTGTCGCGTCTTACTTTGCGATAGGGCGCGTCACTGGACAGGCGGAGGTCCGCGCAGCGTAGCTCAAGGAACGAGACGCGTAGGAGTCGGAAAAGTCGTGCGCTAAGCCGGTTGCCTGTGCCGCGGTTCCAATCCATCTTGTCAGCACATACAAGTTTTTGTATAGTCTAGGCATGATCAATCCCAAGCCAGTCGAATTCCGTGGATGCTCCCTTGATGACCTTCGCGCCTTCCCAATCGCGGCAAAACGCGAGGCAGGCCATCAACTCGACCAGATACAGAACGGCCAGGAACCGGACGACTGGAAGCCTATGAGCACCGTGGGCCAGGGGGGAAGGGAGATTCGGATTCAGGATGCAGCCGGGGCGTTTCGGATCATCTACGTCGCCAAGTTCGCTGATGCCGTCTACGTGCTTCACTGCTTCCAGAAGAAGACCGCGAAGACCAGCAAGGCCGATCTGGACTTGGCCGCCAAGCGTTACCGCGATTTGTTGAAGGAGCTAAACCAATGAGCAACGAACGATTTGCCAGCGTCTGGGATGCCATCGAGGACACCCCTGAAGCAGCGGAAAACATGAAGCTGCGTTCTGTCCTGCTGACGGCGCTGAAGAACCACCTTACCCGGACCGAAATGAGCCAGACGCAGGCCGCCAAACTCTTTGGTGTGACTCAGCCGCGTGTCTCTGACCTGATGCGCGGCAAGATCAACCTGTTCGGCCTCGATGCACTGGTGAACATGGCGACGGCTGCCGGGCTTCACATCGAAATGCGGGTGCTTGAAGCTGCCTGACCTTCTCGAAGCTCACCATTTAACGCAGCTTCAAGGGGTAGACCCAACATTTTGTCACTAGCCGCCATTTGAGCCCCTCGTCCGCTACTGGCCCAAAATACCCCGCCGGATCGCACCTACCAGGCGTAGCGGACGGGTGAATTCACCTTGCTTTCCTGCGAGCAAGAACTTGAGGAAATCCTTCGCGTCACCAGACGCTCAGGGGTCAAGTTCCGTATCCGACCGATGGAAGCGGGGCAGATGGTCAATGATTTGCGCAATCTGGCGGTGATGCTGGAACGGTTGCCGATCGTGGAAGTTTCACCCGACCCCTATGACAACTATCTTCTGGCCATGGCCGCCTCTGGCGATGCGGATTATCTGGTCACCGGCGACAAGCGCGACCTCTTGGCGCTCGAACGTCACGGCGGCACGCGGATCGTCGCGGTACGCGCCTTTATCGCGTTGCGGGAGACCGGAAGCCTTGACGACGGACTTGTCCCCCTGCTCGGAAAGGACTGACGATGACCTCTCGATTGATCCTCTCTTTCTGGGATGTTTGCCTCGACAACCTGCCGCAAGGCAGCTTCGAGCGCAGCATGGTGACCGCAGCCGAGGCCAGCGCCATGATCCGGGCGGCCCGCGCCGACGCCGCGCTCCTCTGTGTCAGTAACGACGACCTGCTCGCCCCCTATCGGGAAAGACAGTGCCGAAGTCAGGCGGAGTTGTGTGCGCTGCTTCAGAATGCCTATGCCATTCCGCTGCGCTGTGAGGACTTTATGTCCAGCTTCACCGACCAGGGGGTCACACGTCAGAGCGTTACACCGCTCCAACTGGCGTGCTTGCAACCCGGAGAACGGATGCTGGTTGTGACCTGCTGCTATGTCTTTGCCCACGGCAACGAGACGGGCGATCTGGAAGATCGATTCGCTATCGCCGAGGACTCCGTATGCTTCAACCTGATTACGGCGCTCATGCAACCGGCAGGAGCAGCGCCATGACCAGCCCCTTTTTCCCCACCCGGCCCTGCCTCCAAAAACGTGGACGTTGTCACGGATACCGCCCTGCCAGCACTCTTTGCGCCCACCCCTGGCGCAGGCAAGCGGTTCATCGAGTTCTTCACCGCCAACATTCGCAACCCGAACACGCGCCGGGCCTATGCCCGCGCGGCGGCTGAATTCGCCGCCCGTTGCGAGTGCAACGGGCTGACCGAACTGCGCGAAATCGAGCCGGTGCACGTTGCTGACTGATAAAGGACGCTAGCATTCTCTAGTAGGCAACCTTGAACGTCGGACTGTCTTCCGGCCTAGTCTTGCGGTGGTCATAAATACGCGTCGTGGCAATGTTGGCATGACCCAGCCACTCCTGCACCTTGGCAATGTCGGCTTGGTGATCAAGCGCGTTGGTCGCGGCGGTCGCCCGCAGCGCGTGCGCCCCGATCGCGAAACCCAGCGCCGTTGAGTATTGCCGCACCAGTTTGTATACCGCGTCGGGCGTGATCGCTCTTTCCAGTCCGCCAGTAGTGCAGTTATTGCGCAGCGGCCGGAACAGAGCGCCGGCGTCATCCGCGCCATGTCCTGCGACCTCAAGGTAGTCCCCGATCAAGCCGCTGGCAGCGGGGTGCAGCGGCACATAACGGATCTTGCCGCCCTTGCCGAACACCTTGAGGTGCGGCACCCCGCGCCGCTCGTGTTTGAAGTCCTTGACCGTCAACCGGCACAGCTCCTCGCGGCGTAGCGCGTGATAGAGCAGGGTGGCCAGCAGGGCGCGGTCGCGCTTGCCCTTGAGCGACACGCCGTCGGGCGCGTCCAGCAGCTTGCGCGCCTGGTGGTCGCCGAGGGCAGGGGTCTTGCCTTCGTAGCTTTCTACCGACGGACGCTTGACGCCCTTGACCGGGTTATGGGTCACGGCGTTCTTCTCGCACAGGTACTCGAATAGCGACGACAGCGCCGCCAGGCGATGGCGGACGGTCATGCCACTCAAGGCGCGCTGCACCAGGTCGTCGCGCCAGGCGATGACGTGGGCGCGGATCACGGTGCGGAATTCCTCGGGCTTCACGATGCCGGTGAACTTCATGAAGTCCCCGAGGGCGTTTTCGTAGGCGCGACGGGTGGCCTTGTTGCCGAGATTGGCAAACCATTCGATTTCGGGCGGCACGTCGGCCAGGCGCTGGAACTGTTCGGCAGTCAGGAGCCGGGAAGCGACTGGGGGAGCGACGGGAAACGAGTCAGATGTCATCGGCACTCTCGTCAACGTCACGTGCCGAGCAAGGTGACGCCGAGCGCAGCGGCCGCGGCGCGCAATTCCTGGTCAAGCGTCGCCAGAGGCAAGCCGCGTCGCTGTGCCAGTTCGAGATAGGCCGCATCGTAGACGGTCAGCCGAAACCGGGCCGCCAGTTGCGCAGTGACCGCCCAGGCCTGGCTGGCCGTCTCTTCGTCGATCGCCACCGGGAGATCGCGCAAGAATCCGGCGAGGCGTTGCCGGCATTCGGCGTCGATCCGCCGGCGACGCTCGGCCATCGCCAGCGCGTTAAGAACCTCCAACGGCCACAGTGCGGGCGCGTCAGCCCCGGACTCAACGATCCGCTCAAGCAAGGCGTCCGTGGCGTCCGTGCGCTCATCGTCGAAACACCAGCTCAGGCTCACCGAACTATCCAGCACAAAACTCACGGGCGGCCCTCGTTGACCAAATCCTTGATCTTGAGGCCGCCGAGCGTGACGCCACGCCGGGCATCGAGAAGCCCGTCCGCCGCCCGACGGGCTTTGGCGCGGTCGAAACCGGGTTCGGCCGGTACGAGCCGCGCCACCGCCTTGCCGCGCCTGGTGATAAGGACTTCCTCGCCGTTCTCGACCCAGTCAAGCAGGGTCCCGAGTTTGTTCTTGGCCTCGAAGGCGCCGATCTCATGCATGGGGGTTTCTCCATTAGACAGCTAGCTTAGTGGCTAGCTTATCACAGGGCGGCCGCTGGAACTCAAGGGGGAGAAGAGCGGCCACCGTATTATTGATAAAATAGGTTATCAATAGTTCGGCGGTCGGTCTCTACGTGGGAATCTTCCGACAGCCGGCTCACGGGCAGCCGATGCGTTTTGGTGTCGCGTGGGCTACAATGTGGCTCATATACTTGGAGGATCAAACCATGCCCGCGAATGCTGTGGTCCGTGCCAGGATCGACGAACACATTAAGGAAGAGGCGACCGTCGTGCTGGCGGCGATGGGGCTGACCGTGTCGGACGCTTTTCGCATCCTGCTGACCCGCGTCGCTCACGAGAAGGCACTGCCGTTCGAACCCCTGGTTCCGAACGTCGACACCATCGAGGCGATGAAGGAAGCGCGCCGGGGCGGCCTGAAGTCGTTTGCCTCCGTCGAGAATCTGATGTCGGGCCTGAAGGCGGAGGATTGAACACACGGGCCAGCTCAAGCGCGACGACAGGCGCGAAACCAAGGGACCGCACCGGGGTAAACGCTGCAAAACGATTCCTGCACCGCAGACGACGAATAGGCAGCGCGCTTGGCCGGATCTGGGACAAAAGAAATCTTGGGCACGAAGTGGGGGAAGCGTACGGTTGTAGGCATGGCCAGGTTGACAATGACAAACACCTAACCCGGTTTTCCGTTCTTATGGAATCTGGCAAATTATGGAAAGCTGACGTCGACGATAGCCTGTTTTTCCACGCCGCCGGCTTGGGCAGCTTTCCGTAAAATTCAGCTGTCTCCCTTTTGCCACAGGACGCTCGGGGGGGGGGGAAGGACCTGCGTCCTCCAGCATGTTTTCTTCTGCGGATATTACGTCTGCAAGGGATCGGTCAGTTTGTCCGGCGCGATAAATCGTCCTCGCTTGATCCCCGTAACGGCGTTGTTCCTTCAATCTCAGCCATGAAGGACAGCGGCATGTATGTGAAGCAGATCAGAGCGATGCGGCAGATCAGAACCATGCGAACCGGCCGTTGCCGTCGCCCCACCTCAGCCTACTTCGGATAACGATGAACTTTCCATAACCGTTCCACTGCACCTCAAACCCCATGCTGCCGTCGTCATGGAAACTCTTGACAGCAAAAGGTTTCGGCGGCGCTCCTTTTCGGCAATAGCAAGCTCATCGAGCAGCGGTTGCCCCACCGTGTTAACGGTACCGAACGCCCGTGAGAAGTATCTGATTTAATCAGCAGGCGGCGTATCGCGCACGCCGAAAGTAGAACCGGAAGAAGCCATACCAAACGGGGGCCAAACACGCCCGTCGATAGTATCTCTCTGCGGGAAGGGGGCGCATGGTCGGGCTCCTGCGGTTGTGCTGCTGCCAGTGTCGTCGGGACGGCACGCCGGTACATATCAATATCCAATGACGATAAATTGTATCACCCGATATATACCTGTGCTAATTTCCACACATTGCTCCATTTGCTCAACTGAGGCGAACGTAGTCGGCCCGCGTCCGCGGAAGGAGGACGGTGACGGAACACCCAATCGACCGGGCACTCGGCGCGCTGCGGGGACCTAGCGGCAAAAGACTGGAGTCAAGCGGCTCCTCTGTCGTGACGCGGGAGCGAGCCGACGATCTCGCGGAGCAGGCGCGTATAGCGCTACCCACCCTGGCCGGCGGTGCCTCTCCCGTTGAGGCAGCGCGCCTCGCGTACGCCTCCGCGCTGATCAATGAGGGACATGCGGCTCTGAAGGAAGTCGTCGCGCGCGGCCAGGGCGCGGCACTGACGATGGATCAGTGCGCGGGCCTCGAAGCCATCGTGCGACTCACGGAGCGACCATCCTTGCCGATTCGCGGTGGCAGCGTGGAGGAGGCGACAAAGGAGTGGGCGGAGCCACTGGCGTTGGCAAGGACGCTGATCGAGCAATCCATCGCCGGCGTCGGTCGCTTGCGCGTGCCTGAATTTGCCGACCCGTACCTCGGCACGGCCTTCCTCGCCGACGTCGATCTCGCAATGACCAACGTGCATGTCGCGATCCAGTTCGCGGAGCGCAAGGGCAGCGGCTGGAAGGTCGGGACGGGCTTGTCGCCCATCGTCGACTTCCTCGCCGAAGACGGCAGTGCGGCGCGTAGGGAGTTCCGGGTGACCAGCATCGAATGCCTGCACCCGGATGCTCGCCTCGATCTCGCCGTGCTGCGGCTCGCGCGCACCGGCGAGCAGGGGCAGCTTCTGCCGCAGCCCCTGCCGCTCAACGGCGATCCGACACGCGTGAAACAGGGCGCACGGGTCTACGTGATCGGCTATCCGGCGGCAGACGACCGCTTCGACCTGTCCTTGGTCGACGCAGTCTTTGGGCGCGCGCTTTCGGTCAAGCGGCTGGCGCCCGGCGAGATCCTCGCCACCCGCCAGGAGGGTCTTGAGTTCACCCACGACTGCTCCACGCTGAGGGGCAACTCGGGCTCCTGCGTGCTCGATCTGGCCATGAGTCGAGTGTACGGACTGCATCGTTCGGGCACGGCCGGAATCGAAAACCGTGCGACGTCGATAGCGCACACGCGGCAGGATCTCCGGCTGCGCGACCTCGGGATTCACTTTCTATCATGAGCGTTCTCAGCCCCGCAGAAACCGGTACGCTCATCGATCACCTCGTAGCGGACCTCAATGCGGCGAGGTTCGCGACCGTGCTGGGCACCCGCTTTGAGAAGTCGCCCGAGCGCTACACCGCCTCGCCGGACTTCCGCACCCAGCTCGCAGCAACATTTGCGGCCGCTGAAAGCGAAAACTGGATCAAACCGCTGCTGGCGGCGCTCAGCCTTATGCTGGGAGACGACGTGCAGGCGGGCAAATGCGCCGGCGACCTGCTGTACCTGCACGCCGGTGGCATTGGCCTGCAGACCTTGCTGCCGCAGTCGGACGTCTACGAGGCGCGGCTGATGGCCAAGAAGCTGCTGCTGGTCACCGGGCAGGTCTGCCTGCTGGAGATTGACGGCAACCCGGCTGGCACCGGCCTGCTGGTGGGTACCGACCAGGTTCTGACGGCCTACCACGTGATCTCGAAGCTGCTGTCTGACGGCGCGATGGCTCCTGGCAGCGCGATGAGGTTGCGCTGCCGCTTTGACTTCGCGATTCAGGAGAACCCGGACGGATCACACACCGCCTTGAGCGGCAGCTACTTTGAGGTCAGCCCGCAGTGGCTGGGGCCGCACAGCGCGCAACATCCGAAAGAGCTGGAGCACCTGCCGCCGCCGGGGGATGTCCCGATCGACACCCTCGACTACGCGCTGATCACCCTTGATGAAAAGGTGGGCGAGACGCTCAATGCGGACGCGTTGCCGCGGGGCTGGACTCCGCTGTGCCGCCCACCAAAATCGCTGCGCCGATTCGCCTGGATTCGCGTCATCCAGCACCCGCAGGGCGTGGCCCTCAAGGGCGCGGAGGGTCGCGTCACCGAGATCCTGCCGAACGGCGCCCGGCTTCGCTATTACGTGAGCACCTCGCAGGCTTCGTCGGGCTCGCCCTGCTGGAACTTCGACTTCAATTTGGTGGCGATCCACAACCTCGGTGGCCTCGCCACCCCGACGGGTCTGGAGAACCAGGGCATCCCGATCGCACCGATCATCGACCACATCCAGAAGAACTTCCCGGGCTATATCGTTCAGGCGGCGGCCGCCGGTGCCCTGCCGGTTGTGCCGACGGCCGCAGTCGCCGTCGCAGCGGAGAAGCCGGTCTGGTGGGTGGGCGCCGGATACCCGGTGCTCAACCGCGTCGATTTCCAGCATGCGTTGCAAGAGATGCTGCCGCAGGGGGCTGCCCAGGTGCTGCTGGTGCGTGGCTCCCGCTACAGCGGACGATCCTTCTCGCTGAAGATCGCGCAGCAGTTGCTGGGCCCGTTGGGGCACACGATAGTGACGCTGTCGGCAATCTCGCTCAACGACGCGTCACCGGAGTTGTTCGTCGCGGAGATCCAAAGTATGCTCGGTTTGCCGGAGGTGCCGCTGCCGGTCGGCGCGGATCTATCGACCCGGACTTCGCTGGCGCAGCGACACCTGCTCACCGCCTTCCTTGGCGACCTGCGGAAGATATGCCAGTCGGATTCGGAGAAGGATCGATTGCTCTGGATCTTCATCGATGGGCTCGACCAGGCCGTGCTACAGAAGGAGACCTACGAACTTCTGGCTGCCCTCGCCCAACGCGTGGCCGAGGTGCCGGCACTGCGGCTCGCGTTGATCGGGTACGAACAGGAACTACCGTCAGACGTGGACGCCACCCTCGCAAGCGAGACGATTGCTCCCGTCACGGTGCGGGACGTCGAGAAGTTCATCCGCCACGTCTGCGAGCGTGCGGCGCGGGCGATGCCTGATGACCAGCGCAAGGCGCTCGCCGAGGCGGTCATCGCGACGGCCCCCACCGATACCGTGACGCGCCTGAAGATGATCGCGCAGAAGGTCCAGCAGATTGGCCGGAAGCTGCAGGAGAAGGAGGCTGACAATGCCTGATCCGGCAGCTATCGAAGCCCGGCAGATCTCCGCAAGCGACATGCAGGAACTGTTCGATATCGGGTCCGCGTCTGGCGAGGCCCCCGCGGTGCTGCCGAACACCACCCAGCAGCTGATCGAGCGCGCGGCGGTCCTCGGGGCGTTCACCCCGACCGAGCTGGTCGCCGGCTTCGAGCGGGGCGGAGAGACGGAAGTGGCGCTGGACGAGGTGTTGCGTGAATCCGTCGTGCTGACGCAGGATGGTGCACGCAGGTGGCTGCTCGGCCCCGGATCCCGTCTAGCTGCCCTGGAGCGCCTGGGTACCGGGGCGGCATCGCTGCTGAACGAAGTGGGGAACGACAATCCGGATCCGCTCGGTAAAGCGGTTGCCGCATTGATCCGCGAGCAGGTGCCGGACGCTGCGCAACTGTCCACCGAGACCTTGCGCGCCCTCATCGCGGCCGCCCAATGGCTTCGCGACTGGTCGAAGCTTGCCGCCGGCCTGCTGCCGCAATGGCGAGCCCAGCTGAAGCGGCGCGAACTGCTGGAGCCGCTGGCCCAGATTGCCCGCGGTTTCGTCGGGCGCGAGAAGGACATTGCGAAGCTGCGCGACTTTGTTGACGTGTTGCCGCCGGAGAACCGCTTCGACGGTTGGAGCCGTTGGTTGCACAACTTGGTGCTGGGGCAGAAGGAGCCCTTGGTCGTGCACGGCATTGGCGGCATCGGCAAGTCGACGCTGATGGCGCAGTTCATTCTTACGCATGCAGCGGTGACAAACGAGCGCGGCTTTCCCTTCGCCTACATCGATTTCGATCGCCTGCGCCTCGATCCGAACAACCCCATCACGCTGCTAACGGAGGTGCTGGAACAAGTCGGCGCGCAATTCGCCGCCATCGGCTCGCGGGCGGAGGAATTCTCGATGCAGTTCCGGGAGGATATGGAGCGGGGGCGCACCGAGCAGCGCACCCGCTCCAGTGCCGTGGAGTTCGCGCGTCCGGTCGCCGACCATGGCGGAATCGAGCGGACGACCTCGCAGTTCGCTTCGTGGATCCATGGCGCGAATCTCGGCGATCGTCCTTTCCTGCTGGTGCTCGACACCTTTGAGGAAGTACAGGTGCGCGGCGAAGAGGCTGTGGACGCGGTGTTTCGCTGGCTCGAGGCCATGTTCCAGCTGCCGCAGCTACGCGTCGTGATCTCCGGGCGGGCCCCGGTGAAGGACCGCAAGGTCGCGCGCCACGTGGCGCTCGGCAACTTCGACAAGCCCGCAGCGCTCGCGTTCCTAGGCCACGCAGACCTGTCGTCTGCCGTCGCCGAAGAAATCTTCGACAAGGTTGGCGGGAACCCTCTGGCGCTACGACTCTGCATCCTACTGGCGCAGCAGCATGTCCTGAACACGGTGAACAGGAAGGACTTAGAAGGCTGGCTAGGCAAGAAGGACGGCGCGTATATTCAGGGCTACCTCTACACGCGGCTGCTGCGGCACGTCGGTGACGAGCGGGTCGAGAAACTGGCCCATCCGGGGCTGGTGTTGCGACGCATTACACCGGATATCATCCTCAATGTCCTGGGACCGGCAGTCGGTCTTCCAGTGGCTGGCAAGGCGGCCGCAAGGGATCTCTACGAGGCCCTGAGAAAGGAGGTGTCGCTGGTCTCGGAGGAAGGCGACGCGTTGATTCACCGCAAGGACGTGCGCAGTGTGATGCTCGATATGCAGCGAGCCGACGACCCGACGAGCTTTGCCGACCTGAACCGTCGGGTGATCGAATACTACGCTCGGCACGACCCGGAGTCGGACGTATCGCGCCGGGAAGGTGCCTACCACCGGCTGATCCTGCAGGAGGAAGACCCATTCCAGGTGGTGGCGCACATGCAGCGCCAGGACCTGCTGTCCCTGGGTACCTCGCTCGACGAGCTGCCCGAACGTGCGCGCGCGGCTGTGCGCGCGCTGCTCGGGCGCGGCCTTACACAGAGCGAGACCCGCATGCTGCCGGACGAAGCGTGGGCGGCATACGCCTACCGGCGTAGCATGACCCTGGTTGCCGCTGGGTCGCCGACCGAGGCGCTCGCGATCCTCAATAATCGTTGGCACGTTTCGCGCGCGGGGGTGTTGCGCTATCCACTGGCACTCGCCCAATTCAACAGCCTTCTCTGGCCTGAAGCGCTGCGCTCGCTCGACGGGCAGATCGGAAGTGGACTGGAGCAACCGTTCTTCGGCTTCACCGAACAGGAAAAGACCGAACTGCGGATCCGGCCCCGGCTGGAGGGCGCCTTCCTGTCCTGGTACCAGGGGCAGTCCGAGCATGCCGTGGGGTGGTTTGCCGACGCTGAGGACCGTGCAAGGTCCGAGCAGGCGACGTTCCTGCGGCTGGAGGCGCGGCTAGGCCGCTTGCTGGCAGAGGATTCCGTAAGCGTCTCTTCACTGGATAGGGGCATACAGGGCGTACTGGACGAAATCGACCCCCGAGGCTGGAAGCAGAACTTGTTCACCCTACGGCGGGTCGTGTTCCTCGGTTTCGCCCCGCCGCAGCTGATGCGGGAGGCAGTTTCCCAACTCGGCTTGCAGCTGCGCAGCGGCCGCTCGTTGGAGAGCTTTCTCTCGCTGTTCGGGTCGCGTCTCAGCGCCGAGTTGCTCGGCACGCTACAGGGCGCCCTACTTGTGCCGACAGGCACCGCGGCGGTGCAAGCCGCGACGATGGAGAAGCTCGCCGCGGCCGAGATTTCGAAGGTGCTGGCCGAGGAGCCGCGGCTGGACGTGGTGTATTTCCTCCGGGGCCGTTTCGCGCCGTGGAAGATCCCCGCTCGCAGCGCGCTGCTCGCGTGCTACCCGCGCCGCGAGCAACTGGAGCAGGCGCTCCTGGCGTCGTCCAAGGGCTGGCCGCTGCCGGAAACGGCCCTGGGGGCCAGAACACACCGTGCGCTGGCCGAGGCGGTGGTCGAGCATGCGTACCAGTCGGACGAGTTTGTCCCGACGGTTCGCAGACTCGTGCAGCAAGCCCCGCATCCTGCCAGCGGCACCGAGCTGCTGCTCGACGCGCTTGACCTTTACTCCCGGCAGCTATCCCGTTACGAGCAACCCAACGCCTAGGAAAGGAATGAGTATGCCCAACCCACCAAGACTCTGGATCCAAGCCACACGCCAAACCGAGGAAACAGAACACGCGCACGATGAGATCATGAGCGTGGGCACGACCTTCCTCGCCACGCTCGCCTCGTCGGGTGTAGGTGCCCTGATCAAGTCGATGGCTGACCGGCTGATCGCCGACAATGAATTCACGCTGTCGGACACCCTCGCCTTCGAGCCGGCATTCCGCGCTGCGCAGCCGGGCGCGCCAGGTGAATTCCTGATCCGCGCGATCACGATCAACGTCGGGCCGAAGTGCATCTTGCTCGATTCGAAGGGCAAGCTGTCGGACGATGCGGCGAAGAACGACGATTCGCCGGTCGTCGTGCGCGTGGAGTTCGAGCCATCGAAGGACGGCACGGCGCTCGCGGGCAAGGTCACCCACTGGGTCTACAGCCGCTGCCTGGATGATCGAACCGCTTTCCGCGATGACAAGCGCAAGGTGAGCATCGAGATCACAGTGACCGACATCTCCGGCGTCAGCCTGCTCGCCACGACGATGCAGGTGACCGCGACGACGGCCACTCTGGCGACGGCCACGCCTGCCTCTGGCGAACGCCTGCCCTGGGTACGCAAGCCGTCGGTGGCGCCTCCCGGTGGTGTCGCCGGACTGTTCGGCCCGGTGAATATCCAGGTGCGGCTCACCGAGGCGGCAGGCCCTTCGTGGTTCTGGCGATTGCTCGGCAACACGCTAGCCAGCCAGAAAGCGGCGATCGAAACCTATGTGAAAGATGCGGTCACCCAGGCTTTCGATCCAAGCGCGGCTGCACAGGCGCAGCTCGATACCGTCGAGACCGCGCAGACGGCCTGGACCAACTACGCGGCGGCCCACCAGAAGGCGAAGACGGCGCGCGAGGCTTTCGAGAAAGATGGCAGCTCTGCCAACCGGGAGCCGCTCGAGCTCGCCCTGGCGGTGGTCGCCGCTCACCTGTCATTGGCACGCGAGGCCTTTGGGCGCGCCGGCTTGCTATTCCAGCCGCTTGCAGACATTGCGGCGCCTTGATAACTACCGCGAGGGAGTGAGAGCGATGAACTACCAGGACAAGATCGCGCGCTTGAAGCAGATGCTTCAGCAGCTAGCACCGGAAGGAAGCCTCGAAACGTTAATGCCGCCTGCCGAAGGATCGCTGGAGTCGACGAGCCAGGCCGGCGGCCCCCGCTTCTCGGAGGAGGAGATCGCAAAGGCCACGAGTGGGCTGCGCAAAATGCAGGAGGGCCGCGAGGACCAGATCGACCCAGCGGAGGCGCTCGGACTGGAAGCGATCGTCCTGCCGCGCGAGCGCCCGGTTTTTTTCGTCAGTGAAGGCAGCTACCCGGCCATGCGCTATCCGTGGACCGAGCTCAATGACGCAGGCGTAAGGTCACGCCTGAAAGCGGCTATCCTATCGATCGGCCGGATCGAACTACCCACGCACCCGCGCATTCCCTATGGCGGTACGGGCTTCCTGGTCGGCGACAACCTGCTCATGACGAACCGGCATGTTGCCGAACTTTTTGTGCAGGGCCTCGGCGTGACGCGGCTGCGCTTCAATCGTGGCGAAGCAGCAGTCGATTTCCGCCGCGAGCGGGACACGCCGGAGGACAGCCGGGACACCTTCTTCGAGGTTGTCGACGTCGTGATGGTGCATCCCTACTGGGACATGGCGCTGCTGCGCGTGGCCGGGCTGCCCGGGAACCTCAGGCAGCTCACTCTGTCGATTGAAGAGCCCGCGAACGGCACCGCGGTGGTGGCCATCGGCTATCCCGCTCGCGACGAGCGCAATGACCTCGCGGAGCAGGACCGCATCTTTGAGCGCCGGTTCAACGTGAAGCGCTTCCAGCCCGGAATGATGCGCAGCCGCGAGCGCATCCGCAGCTTCGAGCAGACGGTGAGCGCCGCGACCCATGACAGCTCGACGCTGGGTGGCAATTCAGGCTCCGCCATCCTCGATCCCTCCACCGGACATGTGGTAGCACTACATTTCGCTGGGGTCTACCTGAAGGCCAACTACGCGGTCCCGGCGCTGGAACTTGCCCGCGATGCACGTGTCGTCGCTGCAGGCGTGCGTTTTTCTGGCACTGTGCCAACGACGAATGAGTGGGACAACGCTTGGCGCCGCGCGGGCGCCACGGAGGGGTCGGCGCTGGCGCCGAATGCGGCAACATCCTGCGGCACGCAGGGTGCTGCCAGCTGGACTATCCCGCTGCAGTTGACCGTGACAATGGGTGAGCCCGCCTTCGCGAGCGCGGGCCAGGCTGTGGCGCTGTGCCCGGCCATGGCGGCGGTGGAGCCAGCCGAGACGATGCGCATCCCCGTGATCTACGACGGCCTGGAAGACCGCGCCGGCTTCGATCCCGACTTCCTGAAAATCCCCGGGCGTGAGGTGGCGTTGCCGATGCTGACGGAGCGCGGCAAGCTCGTCGCGGCTAGCCTGGAGGACGGATCGCACGAGCTCAGGTACCACAAGTTTTCGCTGGTGATGCACAAGCGTCGGCGTCTGGCGCTCTTCACCGCGGCAAACGTCGACTGGCGCGACATCTCGCGCAAGATCGATGGCTTGAAGCCGAGCCGCCGGCAGCTCACCGGCCTGGCGGACGGCGACATCGAGAAATGGGTGATGGACTGGCGTATCCCCGAAGAGCATCAGTTGCCGGACATCTTTTACACCCGCGACGGCGGCGCCTTCGACAAGGGCCACATTGTGCGACGCGACGACGTCGCCTGGGGAAGCAGCCTACAGGACATGCAGATGTCCAACGGCGACACCTACCACACCACCAACTGTTCGCCGCAGGTCGCCCCGTTCAACCAGTCAGCCCGCGGCGAGGATAACTGGGGCGACCTCGAGAACATGGTGCAGCAGGCGACAAAAGCCGAGCGGGCGATCTTGTTTTCGGGCCCCGTACTCGCCGCCGACGACCGCTTGTTCGACGGCTATGGCGATGGCGGCAGCAGCATCCTGGTGCGGGTGCCGCGCCGCTTCTGGAAGATCGTCGTGGTCAATGGGGCGCAGGGGCCGGAAGCGTTCGGCTTCGTCCTGGAGCAGGATCTCTCCAGCGTTCCCACCCGGGTGGAAATGGCCGTGCCTGCGCGCTGGCGGCCCTACATGCGGCCGCTCGACGAAATCGAGGGCATGCTTTTCCGTCTCGTGACCTTCGACAACCTAAAAGGATGGGACCAGTACGGGGCGAATTGCGCAAGGACTCGCTGATCTGGCCGCTTGGCCTAAGTGTCAGACGCTCGGCCTGGTCGAATCCCTGGGCAGGGTCGGCGACAAGGAATCGAGCTTCAAGCGGCGCGACTACATCAGTTCTCGTGCGTTGACCGCCGAACAGCTGGCCGCCGCGGTGCGAGACCATTGGGGCGTAGAAAACCGACTTCACTCGGTGCTCGACGTCTGCTTCGCTAAAGATGCCAGCACCGTACGCAAGGACAACGCCCCACAGAACCTCTCCCTCCTGAAGAAAATCGTACTCACAACCTCATTCGTCTGGATACGACCGACAAGACCAAAGCCAGCTTGCGCTTGAAGCGCAAAGGAGCGGCTTGGGATAACGATGCTCGGATAAAGATGTCGGCCTCACACCGCTATGGCAACCGAGTGCGCAGGCCCTGGTTACGGACCCGGGAACATGTAACGCCTGCGCCACCGCTCTAGGTTTCGACATCAATCCGACACCCGTGCCCACATGAAAACGACACGAACCCGTTCTGTTTGTTGTGAGCCTCCCAACCCCGCGTGCGCGCCAGGCGCTCTCTAATAAACAGTGACTTTCGTTTATGTTTCTAGGGTGCCTGCGATTGCAAAACCAGCATTTCCAAAAAAAAAGCGCCACCTGAACCGCGACATCCGATTGGTCTTCTACTACCTGCGCATGACGAAAAACTCTACAGGCCACGTATCCTCTTGATCGCGGCACGAGAACAAATTTAACGTGGGTGTCCGAAATAACTTGACCACTGCACATTGGATTTCCTATTCTCTTAAGGCGCTGCGAGTTGGAATGGGCACAGATAGACCTGACCCCATGCGCACTATCCGGCGGGCCTTTCTGAAAACCGGAACGGATGCCGGCGCAAAATCGGCGATGAATGGCCGCGCCCGGCGTCAGCCATACTCCTCGAAAGCCCATTGGATTTCCTATTCCTTATCCTTTGAAAGGAACGATTCCATGAACAAGAGCGAAAACGAACTCCTCGATCATGCCTGCGTCGATGTCATCATCGAAGACAACCATGCGGGCACGGGCGGCGGCCACGAAGGGGCATTGGAACTTGTCCTGCCGACCAGCAAGCTTTGGGACTGCGGTAGGGTGCTTGATTTTCACTTTCTGGGCGGCACCGACGAACAGAAAAGAGCCTTTCGCACCGACGCTGCGAAGTGGACGCAATACGCCAACCTGCTGATGCGGTTCGATGCCGCCATAGATACGGCCGAATTCCGCGTCGATTTCACGCAACAGGGCAACTGGTCCTATGTCGGGCTCGACAATCTGGGCCGCCCGCCGGGCAGCCAGACCATGAACATCTGGAACATGGATTCGATCCTGCACGAAGTCGGCCATGCCATCGGCTGCGCGCACGAACATTCCAGCCCGGCCGGGTCGATCAAGTGGAACAAACCGGTTGTCTATCAGGCGCTTGGCGGACCACCCAACGAGTGGACCAAGGCCAAGGTCGATCAGAACGTCTTTTTCAAATACGACGCCACCACCACCCAGTTTTCGGCCTTCGACGGCAAGTCAATCATGCTGTATTTCTTCCCGGCAAACTGGACACTGGATGGCAACGGCACCTCCAGCAACAAGCAGCTTTCGGCGACCGATACCGGCTTTATCCGGCGCTGCTATCCCGGCTGCACGGTCGATTTCTCGAAACCCGAGATCCTGACCGGCGGCTGCACCGTCAGCACCGGGCCGCGCACCATGTTCAACCAGCATTACGGCAACAGCTGGATCATGAATCAGCCGAACAAAAGCTATATCGAGGTGAATTTCGACCAGCCCAAGACCTATGGCGGCCAGGAGATCTATCGCAGCGCCAAGCTGAAGATGGTGCACCTGACCTCGATGCTATCCCCCAAACCGGGCCATTCGCCGATCGACATCATCGTCAACGGAACGGCGGTAAAGGAAGATTACAGCCCACCCTCGGGCAATTACATGACCGACGAATTCGACATCACGTCGCTGATGAAGGATGGGGTCAATACAGTGCGGCTGAATTTCAAGAGCGCCGGGTCGAACTACTGGATCCAGAAGCTGCAGGTCGACTGCGTCCGCATTCTCAGCTAGGCGGAACGCCGCAACCCGGCGCGTTAAACTGCCACATGGTGACCTTCAGGCATGTGCTGCGCGGCTGTCTGATGGCCAGAACGGCAGAACGGTGCACGAAGGAGGATTGATGTCGGACCAGCCTCGGGCAACTGTCGGCCTGCCGCCAAAAGGTGGGACGCCTGCGATGTCAGGGGTGGATCAGGGCCGTATCCGCCTTTGCGGTGGTCTTGTCGTCTCCGTCAACCGCAGCTGGCAGGTGGACACAGCCCCGGGACAGCGCCCTGTGGCCGCCTTCAAGGCGATGGCGCCGCTGGCGTTCCACGCCAGCGATCGGGACCGCGGCGGCGATCATTATCTGGCCGCCGTTGCTGCGCACGAAGCCTACTGGCTGGGGTTTGAAGCCGATGACGGATGCTGCTTTGCGCTTACGGTCGACCTGAACGGGGTCAATCTGCTCAGCGGTCAGCACGGGCCGTCGGCTGTCCCAAGAGCCGATCCTGGCAATTACCTTCTGGTGCCGGACCAGCCTTGGCTGGACACCATTCTCGGCGCGGAAGGGCGGGTTGCGCAACTGGTGCCTCGCACCTCGTCAAGCACGGCGTCGCAACCCGGGACCGTACTGGAACTATGGGGCTTTGCGGTCGACGAGGCGGACCTGGCGGGGTCCGTGGACCGGCAGCCCGAAGATCCTCAACCGCTTTATGCGCAACCGCAATCGAGCCGCGCCAGCCCGAACGCGCTGCCTTGGCGCGGCAGAACCATCCGCGACGGGTCCAGCCCGACGCAGCCTTGCGGGCAGCTGACGATTCATATCGTCGAGCCAAATACATTCGGGGCACTGACGGGCACGACCTTGCCCGCAGAGATGTTTCAAGATGGAGGCGATCCTCCCGCCCCGTTCGATCCGTTTCAGTGACGGCGGCAAAGAGGGGCAAGATCGAGTTGGGGGACGGAGTTACCCCCGTCGCCATCTCCCCGCTGGCGCGGGGTGTTAGCGGCGGCCCTCTTCCAAAGAAATGGGGTTTGAGGTGCAGTGGAACGGTTATGGAAGAATTTCCATAACCGTTCTTATGGAAACGGGCAAATTATGGAAAGCTGACGTCGACGATAGTCTTTCTTGCCACCTCGCCGGCTTGAGCAGCTTTCCATAAAAATTCAGCTATCGCTCTATCGCCGCAGGAGGCACGGGGCGAGAAGGAACTGCGTCCTCCAGCATGTCTGCGTCTGCCGTTAGTGGGTCTGCAAGGAAGCGATCAGTTTGTCCGGCACGGTAAAACGTCCTCGCTTGAGCCGTAACGGTGTCATTCCCTCAATCGTCTCGATCTTCTCCATGGGGTCTGCCCGCAGGTAAACCTCGGTCGTCTGCATCTGCGCGTGGCCAAGCCAAAGCGAGACCTTGCGCAGATCCTTGGTCGCCTGGAAAAGCACCATGGCGCAGGTGTGTCGCAGCACGTGCGGCGAAACCTGTTTATCGCGTAGCGATATGCAATATTCAGCGGCCGTCTGGGCGTACTTCTTCAGCACGAAGGCAAAGCCAGCGCGTGTCATCGCCTGTCCGCGTGCATTGACGAACAGCTCCGGTGTCGCCACATTGCCGCGAATCGCCAGCCATGCGCGCAAGTCGACCGCAGCTTGCTTCCACAGAGGCAATGCACGTTGCTTCCGGCCCTTACCCGTGATGCGTATCGTCGGCACCGGCTGCAACGCCAGGTCAGACAAAAGCAGTCCGGTCAACTCGGATACGCGCAGCCCAGCGGCCAAGCTGACATGCAACATGGCACGATCCCGGATGCCGATGCGGGTACTTACATTTGGGGCGTTCAGGACGGCTTCCATTTCCACCTGAGTCAGGTAGTTGATGAGGACGGTGTCTGTCTTCTTCGACGGAATTGCCTGGATACGCAGACTCTGCTCCAGCAACGATGGATCACGGTACTCGAGATAGCGCATGAATGACTTGATGGCTGCAAGCCGGGCGTTACGAGTTCTGGCGGTGTTGCCGCGTGAAGCCTCGAGGTCAGCAAGAAAATCCATCACCAACGGCGCGTCAAGCTGCTCCAGAAAGAGCTTGGATGGCGTGACCTTGAGGCGGGCACTGGCGAATTCGAATAACAGGCGAAAGGTATAGGCATAGCTGTCGCAGGTATGGGGACTGGCACCGCGCTCTAACGGCAACCGCTCAAGGAGGTATGCTCTGATATGAGGGGCTATTGGGGTCATGATGCACCTCCTTGTAAATAGGCTTCGCAGGCACTGGCGATGTCGCTCGTCAACTGTGGCGTGCTGTCGAGATACCAGTAGGTATCGGAGACATGGGCATGGCCCATGTAGGTAGTGAGCGCCAGCGTGTGCTGCGCGACCCTGTCGCGCGACTCAGGACAGGTTTGCAGTGCCCGGACAGCAAAGCTATGCCTCAAATCGTGAAGTCGTGGACGGGGTCTGTCAGGGGGAGCGGTTACACCGGCAGCGGCCAGCACCGACTGGAAGGTCTCGGCGGCAATCGCATAGCCCAACGGGTGCCCGCCCCGATGGGAAACGAACAGATGCTCGTCGGCGCCGACCACTTTGGTGCGGTGAACGAGATACTGGCCAATGGCGCTCGCCACACTGTCGTGGAGGCAGACCAGACGACTCTTCCGAAACTTGGTCTGGCGTACGATCAGACCGTCGGGGGTGATGTCACTGATGCGCAGGGCCAGCGCCTCGGAAATCCGCATTCCGGTAGCGGCGAGTAGACCGAACAATGTGCTGTACGTTTGGGGGCGCAACGAGCCTGGGGGGTTGAGACGTTGCGCTTGCTCGAGGATCCGCACGATCTCGGCGTCACTAAAGATGTAGGGGTGGCGACGAATGCACCGGTGGCAGAAGACATGGTTCGGCGGCACTTCGTGGAGACGCTCCTCAGCGTGGGCAAAACGGGCGAAGCGGATCAGCACATTGAGCCGCACGGCACGCGATGCCTCAGATTGCCCCAGCTTGGCCCACCGAATGGCCGTTGTCGTCCGCATATGCACATCGCCTGCCTTGGCCGCGAAACGCGCGTAGCTGACCAGGTAGCCTTGAGCGGTAAATAGCTTGAAGCCGAGCGTGCGGCGTACCTTCAGATAAGTATCAATGGCTTCGCTCAACATGGCTGAGCTCCCGGCCAAGGCTGAACAACCTCCTTTAACAGGTTGACATCCACCTTCGCGTAAACCGTTGTAGTCTCAATCGAACTGTGGCGAAGCAAAGCGCCGATGGCGGGCAGTGATATACCCTCACGCAGCATGCTGGTTGCCACTGAATGGCGGAGAAGGTGAGCGCCCCGGCTCGGCGCGTCGATGCCAGTACGACGGATGGCGCGAGCCACCGCCCGCCCAACGACTTGCCGGGTGATTGGGATGAGGGGCGCCGTCGTCGTAATGAATACAAACGGGTTCGCCACCCGGGGTCGCCCATTCTGCAAGTAATGCAGGATCGCATCACCGACCTCCTGGGGTAGCGGCAGTTCAACTTCCCGTCGACTCTTGCCCATCACCCGTAGCGTGGCACGTGACCAGTGTACCTGGCGGAATTCCAGTCCGCTGACTTCGCCGGCGCGCAACCCCAGTCGGGCGATCAGCAAGAGAATGGCCCGGTCACGCGCGCCGAGGGACGTCGAAGGGTCGCAGGAGGCGATCAGCGCCTCTACCGCTTCAGAGGGTAAGTATTTGGGCAATCTGGACAGCCGCCACCGTGCAACCGTCGGAATGGCGAAATCCAATCCAGGAGCACAATCGCCGCGCGCGATCAGAAAGCGAAGAAACATGCGCGTAGCTGTAGCGAAATTCTTGGACTTCTCAGGCTGGTTCTGGCGGACCTGCTGCAGGAAGAAAGTGCGTAGACACTGGGCGGAGTAAGTAGACGGCAGACCCAACGTCCTGAGCAGATTCGTCACCGGCGGCAGGTAGCCTGCCAACGTGCTGTCGCGCGTCCCACGGTGACTCTTCATCCAGTCTCGAAATTCAACGAACAAGGCAGGGACATCGGCGACGACTGGCTCTATCGCCGAGCAAATTGCCCCAATGTCGCTCAGAAAACGCACATAGACACGAGCGCTTTGATAGAGATGGTGCTGGTTCCCGGACGGATACCGCAGGCGATCTCGCTCTCCAAGATGGTCGCGCAGTTTAGCCAGTGTGGTATGGCCGGGCGGCGTGGCGAGGCCAACGGAGTTCGCCCATACGGAAAAGTGGACGACTTCTCGAACGTGGCGTCGGATCGAGACGCGTTGGTAGCCATGGATGGCCAACCAGGAAACGAACCGGTCAAGATACGGGCCCGCGCTTCCAGCCAGGTAATGCGCGACGGTTGAGGCGGACCTGAAATAGGTAGTCAGCATGCTGCTCTCCTTGCAGGGATGCCCTGAAGGACGGCGGCATTATGTGAAGCAGATCAGAGCGATGTGGTAGATAGGAACCATGCGAAACGGTCGTTGCCGTCGCCCCACCCCAGCCTACTTCGGATAACGATGCACTTTCCATAAGAACGGTTATGGAAGAATTTCCATAACCGTTCCACTGCACCTCAAACCCCAAGTTCAGGCCGCTACGACCGTTGCAAGCGGATTTGCGTGCTTTATTTTCCGTTTTCTGAGGCGACCCAAACAAGAGAATTTTGGTACAGTGTGCGAGCCGCGTGCAGATAAACCATCAATGCTTCGGAGGGGATATGAGAATTGGGCCGTTTTCCGTTTTGATCGTTGCGTCTGGAATTGGTTTGAGTGCCTGCACGACAACTCGTGGTCCTCAACCAATCGTCTCATCGACCGGTGTAGTCGCGAATGCGTCCACCACGGGCGTTGCTGCAATTTTCATCAGATCTGAACAAGCGTCCTTTGCGCTACCACCCGACAACGACCTTGCAACGGCCATGATGACAAACGGGTTCGGGCTCATTTACGCCAGCTGCAGTGACTTCTTTCAATCTGCCGGCCAGTCGCAGAAGTGGCTGATTGTTTCCAGGGACGCCGTCGGGGCTATAGGAACCCTGACAGCAGGCCTTATGGCACTACACGATTATAGTCAGACGGCAGTAGCCAATGTTGCGCTCGGCACTGGGGCAGCATTTGCCGGCTTAGACATTTACACCAAGAACTTCCTTTTTGGGGCCGAGAACATCGAGTCGGTTCGGGAGTTAACTTTGAATGCTTTGTCTGCTCATAGCGAAAAAGTGAAAAGTCTGGTTTCTGTCGTAACCTACCAGTCCGCTACGACTTATTTGCTTGACAACCAAGAAATCTGTTCTCCGATGAAGATTTCAGCCTTGGCTCGACAAGCGATCAGTAGGGGTAAAGTTGTCGCAACGACTGATGAACTGGCTTCGCCACCTGTTGCCGCTCCAGCGCCCGCACCAGCTTCGCCACCTGCCGCCGCTCCAGCGCCCGCGGCAGGCGCAGTAGCGGGCCGACCCGTTCTGTCACCTCGTATTTCCGTGCGGATTCAGTAAAGCTCTGTAGGCCTCAACCGCCACAGGTGCGGTCCTTGTGGTTGCGGGGAGACGAAAGCCGCATCCCAGCTGGTAAGTGGGATGCCATTGAGCGGCTGCTCAATGGCATTATGGAGCAGCCACTGTGTATTCCACGCAATATAGTTACTCAACCAAGTGTGAGCAGGGCCAGAGGTAACTGCCAGACATGCTCTTCAATTTATTCTAAAAGCATGGTCGAGCGAGCCAGCAGGCGAGCCGACCGTCTTGTCGGCGAGCACGCCGACAAGACGCCAGCATTGGCTTGTTGAAGGGCACGCATGGCGTGGTCGCCCCCGGTCGGGCCCGCATGCGGTGGTTCCGCTTTCGGTAGTCTAACTACAGCCGGCAGGTAGCTGTCGGTGAAAGCGGGACATGCAGCCGCGGATTACGAATAATTCCAGGCAAACATTCGATGTTCACCAGTTTGGTTTCGAATCCGCGGGTGCGCTTGAGCGCGATAACGAATACTCAGGGATTGTCGCTTCATCGACTCTCTATATTGCTTTCGCAGCGCCCAGGCAGGCACGTCCCGTTCCTCCACTCTAGCACTTGGAGGTATGAACTATGACTCCTGAACCCAACCCAGAATTCGCCGCCTTCATCGGCATCGACTGGGCCGATGCGAAACACGACATCTGCCTGCAAGCGGCCGGAAGCCGCCAGCGTGAATTCGCCGTGCTCTCCCATCGCCCCGACGCCATTGATGAGTGGGCCGCTGCGCTCAGGCAGCGCTTTCACGGCCAGGCGGTGGCCGTCTGTCTCGAGATCGCCCGCGGACCGCTGGTCTACGCGCTGCAGAAACATGACTTCTTTGTCCTGTTTCCGGTGAATCCCGCCACTCTGGCGAAGTATCGTCAGGCCTTCCAGCCCAGCCACGCCAAGGCCGATCCGGCCGATGCGCAAATCGCGCTGGAGATCCTTCTGTGCCACCGCGACAAGCTGAAAGCCTTGCAGCCACAGAGCGTCGGCATTCGCACGCTCGAACGTCTGCTGGAAGAGCGACGGGAATTCGTCGATGAGCAGACGCGGATCACCAACCGCCTGACCAGCGCGCTGAAGGAATACTTTCCCCTGGCCAACGCGTGGTTCGACGAGAAAGCGAGTGCCCTGTTCTGCGACTTTCTGAGCCAGTGGCCAAGCCTCAAGCAGCTGCAACGCGCCCGCCGGACGACTCTGCTCACCTTCTTCCGGGAACATCATTGCTACCAACCCCGCTTGATCGAGGAACGCCTGGCGGCCCTCCAGCATGCCACACCGCTCACCGACGATGCGGCAGTCATCAAGCCGAAAGCGCTCATGGTCGAGGGGCTGGTAGACCAATTGCGTGTCACGCTCAAGGCCATCGCCCGCTTTGATGCCGAGATCGAGAGCGTCGCCCCAACCCTGCCGGATTACGCGCTGTTCCGGGCACTGCCGGGCGCCGGTTCCAACCTGGCGCCGCGATTGCTGGTCGCTTTCGGCGAACGCCGGGAGCGCTTCGCCACCGCCGCCGATGTTCAGATGTTTGTCGGCATCGCGCCGGTGACGGAAAGCAGCGGCAAGCAGCATTGGGTGCATTGGCGGCTGCAATGCCCGACGTTCCTGCGCCAGACCTTCGTCGAGTGGGCGGCCCAGACCATCACCCGTTCCTTCTGGGCCGGCGCCTACTATCGGCAGCAGCGCGCCAAAGGCTGCGCGCATCAGACCGCTGTTCGGGCCTTGGCCTTCAAGTGGATACGCATTCTCTTCCGTTGCTGGCAGCTGCGCACGCCCTATGACGAATCTCGCTGAGCTTCTCGCCTTCGACGCTGATGCGATGTTTCTTTCCGTCCATCATCGGATGCTCGCCGCCCACCACACAGCCAATCGAGCGCAAGGCCTCGGCGAATTCGTCTCGCGGCGACATGGCCGGCCCTTGCCAGGGCAATCGCATGAATGCCAACGTCGTTGACCCTCCGAAATAATCGTTTACGCTCAAGGACTTACGAAAGAGCTGTTCACAGCCCCTTGATTTGTGTAGTTTTCTGTCTTTTTGGGGTTTTCCATGAGCGCAGAAAACAAGGTCCGGCTGGCCGACGTGTGGGTTGGCGTACGCGATCCGAGGCAGACCACGAAAGTCGAGCACAACCTGGTCGAATTGCTAGTGGTGTCGGTCAGTGCGGTCCTGTCAGGTGCCGACACCTTTGTCGAAATCGAGGCCTGGGCGAAAGAGAAGCTGGACTGGTTGCGGCAGTATCTGACGCTTGAGCAGGGCATTCCCTCGCACGACACCATTGGCCGGGTGTTTGCAGCGATTGATCCCGACGAATTCGGCGCGGCCTTCGTGCGCTGGGTGGGCCAGGTGTTGCCAGCGCTGGCGAACGGCGAAGTGGTGGCCATCGATGGTAAAACCAGTCGTCGTTCAGGAAGGGTGGGGTCAACGCCCCTGCACCTGGTCAGTGCCTTTGCGGCCCAAGCGGGTCTGGTACTCGGGCAGCGCGCGACGGCCGAGAAGTCGAACGAGAAGACCGCGATCCCTGAACTGCTGGCGACCCTGGCGCTGGAAGGCTGTATCGTCACCATCGATGCCATGGGCACGCAGCCGAACATTGCGCAAGCCATTCGCAACCGCGGAGCGGACTATATCCTGGCGACCAAGGGCAATCAGCCGAAGCTGGCCGAATCGATCGACGATTTCTTCAGCGCGTTTGAGGCGGCACCGGGCAAGACGCCCCACCGGTTTCACGAAGTCGTCGAGAAGGATCATGGCCGGATCGAAGTGCGTCGCTGCTATGTCTTCAACCAGCTTGACTGCCTGCACGCCCCCGAGCGTTGGCCAGACCTGCAGTCGTTTGCCGTGATCACCACCGAGCGAACGATCAGGGGGAAAGGGGTTGTAAGCCGGAACCGCCGAATATGCGGTGCACTACATATTCTGGGATATGCAGAGTCCAGGAATATGCAGAATTGCAGGCGTGGGAGCCTTGTGCTGACGGCCATGTCGGCTCCCATCGCTCAGCATATTCAAGCGCCCCGCAGCGAGGCGATCAGTTTGTCTGGCGCCCGGAACCGTCCTTTTTTTAGTGAGAGCGGCACAACGGCGCTCATTGCATCCAGCTTTTCTGTTGGGTCCGCCCGCAAGTAAATTTCGGTCGTCTGGATGTCTGCATGGCCGAGCCAGAGCGAGACTTTGCGGATATCCCCCGTTGCCTGCAACACCATCATCGCGGCGCTGTGCCTCAGGCTGTGCGGCGAGATGTGCCGTTGCTTAAGCACGGGATATCGTTCGGCGGCCGTCTGAACGTATTTGTTGAGAATGTACTCGAAGCCGGATCGAGTTAGCGGCTGGCCGCGCGCATTAACGAACAACTCCGTCGCCGGCGCCGGACCGCGCACCGCCAACCACGCGCGCAAATCCACGCAAGTCTGCTTCCAGAGTGGGAGCAAACGTTCCCGACGGCCCTTGCCCATGATCCGCACATTGGGCGATGGTTGCCACTCCAGAAGGTATTCCAAACACCTTCGTGCAAGGAAGTCAGGTCACCACCGGCCACCTGCATCCAGTTGGCGAAGCCGACCGCCCCAAGGAGAAGATGCCGGATGGCGTCTTTGCAATAACCCCGTTTCA
>Ga0209174_10000161_pt1 | contig 51619 bp, 38 predicted proteins | sample JI91814BDNA_FD_187505 | JGI IMG/M metagenome (GOLD analysis project Ga0209174, IMG submission 187505) | Wastewater effluent complex algal communities from Wisconsin, to seasonally profile nutrient transformation and Carbon sequestration -... | ecosystem: Engineered > WWTP > Effluent > Algae...
CCGAACGTTATGCCATCCAGCGTTGCTGCAGGCACGTGTTTTTAGGTTGCGTTTGCGCTCGGCGCCGATGGGGCAGAACGAGTCGAACCAGCTGGTGGCGTAATGTCCTTCAAGGATTTACCCAGTCGCTTGCGTGGTGCACGCTGGCCTCCAGAGGAGTCAACCGTGGAGTTGTCCACGGACACCATTCGAGCTGGGCTGCTATTTCTCTCAGGGCGATTCTGCAAAAATCCAGCCACGGATGGATGTAATTCTTCGGTCGGTGCGGGAGTTCCCAATTGCTCAATCGCATCGCTAACGCCTAGCAAAACCGATTGACGAACACCTTCACGAATCCAACTAAAAAAGTTAACGCTCATTGCAGTGATCCCTCCTTGGATCCATTTCCATCCATCGTGCGGTCATCAATCCTAGACCGCTTCGCTACAACCTTGTACCCTTCATCGCCAACAGCGTCCAGAGCGAATCTCTTCAGTAATCAGTACAGGAAAATTCATCGAATAGAGATTCGCTCTCGGCATAAATCAACGAACGCTATTGGCTGGTTCCGCAGAGTCGGAGAAGACACCCAGGGTGCGTTTGGGGCGCGGTCGACGAAAGCCGATCTTCTCCAAAGCTTGATAAACTTCAAGCAAAGTCTTTTCACCGAAGTTGGTGATGCTCAAGAGTGTGTCTGGGGTAGAGTTCAGTAGATCACGGACAGTGAAGATCCCCTTCTCTTCCAAACAATTGGTCGTACGAACGCAAAGTCCAATTTCTGCTGTGCTCAATTCCAATCGCTCACGCAGTGTTCGTGCATCCTCGTCAGCCTGGCTCAAACGAATTCGAGTCATCGTTCCCTCGCTTAAAAAAGATTCCTTCTGCTTCCAGTCCATAGAAAGTCGCAGCAATATAACCCACTTCGCCCTTCTGCCAACACTCTTTTTCAAAAAAAGTTTTATGCTAGCAAATTGCTCAGAAAGCTAAGTTTGAGCACAGTACGGGCACCACAAATCGTCCTTTCCGCCATAGAATAGAAGACCTTGGATTTCCGCGTGATTTGGTAGGAGTAGCTGGGCATGAATAGTTTGTTGGATCGATTGAACTCTGCCCAACGAGAAGCTGTTTTGCACATGGATGGTCCGTTGCTCATGTTGGCCGGTCCTGGCAGCGGCAAAACTCGCGTGATCACTCATCGCATCGCTCACATGATCCAACAGGGAGTGCCAGCGTGGAGTATTCTCGGCCTGACTTTCACCAACAAAGCAGCCGACGAAATGAAACATCGGCTCAAGACGCTTGTCGGTGATTCACATCTCTGGATGGGCACGTTTCACTCCTTCTGCGCTCGCTTACTCCGCCGTTATTCACGACTCGTGGGCTTGCCAGAGAATTTTACCATCTACGATGCAGATGACGCAGAAATGGCGCTCAAAGCGGCCGTCAAATTAGCTGAAGTCGAATTGACTCATATCACCATTGGGCAACTCGCACAACAAATTAGTCGACTCAAGAATCGCTTGGTGACTCCGGAGATGTTGCTTGGCAACGCGGTCTCCCACGACGAACATCTCATCGCCCGAGTCTACCCGATCTATCAACAATATCTTCTTCGCAGTGCGGCCGTCGATTTCGATGATCTCCTCATGCACTCCGCCATTATGCTGCGCACATCACCCGATCTGCGCGCCGAGCTAGATCGTGGTTACAAGTATATCCTGGTTGATGAGTATCAAGATACCAACTCGGCACAGTACGCCATTATCAAGAGCATGTCGATCGATTACCCCAACCTCGCCGTAACGGGTGACCCCGATCAATCCATTTATGGCTGGCGTGGAGCTAATCTCAACAACATTCTCAATTTTGAAAAAGATTTTCCCAAGACGAAAGTGATTCGGTTAGAAGAAAACTATCGCAGCACTCCTGAGATACTTTCAGCAGCTGATGTGCTCATTCAGAATAATCAACGCCGCAAAGCCAAGAACCTACAAGCGACTCGACCCAGCGGTAGCAAAGTTCGATTGCGAACCTATGGTTCTGGCCGCGATGAGGCAAACGATATTGTTCAACAAATCATGACCGCTTGCCAACAAAACGGATCTGCTCTTCGCGATTTTGCTGTTCTCTATCGGACCAATGCTCAGTCGCGTCTGATGGAGGTCGCATTACGCAAAGCGGGCCTCGGGTATTTGATGATCGGTGGCTTTCAGTTTTATCAACGCAAGGAAATCAAAGATCTACTCTCTTATCTCCACCTGCTCCACAATCCGTCGGACGATGTCGCTTTTCAACGAGTCATAAATACTCCACCACGCGGCCTCGGAAAACAAACACTCATCAATCTCGAAGAACTGGCTCGCAAACATGGCGTCAGTCTACTCGAAGGAGCGGAACTCGCGATCGATCGACTCAAACTCACCGCCAAAGCCAAGAAGAGCTTGGTCGAGTTCCTCAAGCTGATGGACCTAATGCGTGAAGAATCGAAGGGACGCTTGGTCGACCTGCTTCAGACGCTGATCACAAAAATTGATTATCGCAACTATCTCCAAAAAGTTCGCCGCGAGGAAGTAGATGCGGATGTCATGGAGAACATTGATGAACTGCTCGCCGATGCAGCCGAACTCGATAATCAAGAGCTCGACGGTAATCCACTCGAAGTCTTTTTAGAACAAGCTGCATTGTACAGCGAAACAGATCGCTTTGATTCCGAAGCCGATCGCGTCAACCTAATGACTCTCCATGCGGCTAAAGGGCTTGAATTCCCCTATGTTTTCATTATCGCCGTAGAGCAAGATATTTTGCCACATCGTCGTTGTCGCGAAGATCCGCTTCAAATGGAAGAAGAACGCCGACTGCTATTCGTAGGCATGACTCGAGCCAAAGAGGAACTTCAATTGAGCTGCGCGAAATCACGCAGTTTCCGTGGCAATCAGAATATATCTGCCGCCAGTATGTTCTTGATGGAATTGCCTCGCGCTGAAATGCACATTAGCGATTTAACCGAACAATGGGATGCGTACGCCGACTCTTGGGACAATGATGATACGGCGTTTGGTGACTTTTTCGATCGGCACTTTGGCAGCGATGACGAGGTATCGCCTCAGCGAGCTTCCGCCAATTCCAAGAAGAAAACAGCCACGGATGACGATTTAGGTTTCGATCAGCATTTCGACCAAGGTTCCGCCGATGTTGAAACTTGGGAAGACCCGAACACCAGCAAGCGAAACACCCGCCTACCGACTGGCAACGATCGAGTTGCCGAATTGTTAGCTGCCAACAAGTTAAAAACAGCGAACGATTTAGGCGAAGATTCCGCAGTCGCACAGCAGATACCAGCAGAGGCCTTTCGCGTGAATGCGATCGTCAGCCATCCAACTTATGGATCGGGCAAAATCACCTCGGCATCCGGCAAAGGCCTGCGCAGGACCGTGACGGTAGAGTTTTTTGGGGATGGACTCTCGCGTTCTTTTGTTCTCAAGTTCGCAAAGCTCACACTCGAATCCGCAGATTAATTTGGTTCAATTCCGAGTATTTCATGGCAAGTTATCCCAAAGTCGCCCAACTTCGTACGGTTGAACGTTTCTCCCAAAGAGTTCAAGAGCTCGGATGCAATATCCCTATCGAGGAAAAGTTGCTCAGCGCCGAGCAAGGCTCGCCATTAGCTCAACCGCTATCCATGGGAAAATTGTTAATCGGTAATCGTTGGGTTATACATCCGATGGAAGGTTGGGATGCAAATCATGATGGATCGCCATCGCCACTTACATTGAGACGTTGGAAGAATTTTGGAGAGAGTGGGGCCAAATGGATTTGGGGAGGTGAAGCCGCCGCTGTTCGTCCTGATGGTCGCGCTAACCCTCGCCAGACTATGGCCATTCCAAGCAATCGAGTCGGCCTCCATCAACTCTTAACAACCTTGACCGACGCTCATCGACAGAAGATGGGTTCAAGCGATGGTTTAATTGTCGGATTACAACTCACACATAGTGGGCGATTTTGTAAACCTAACGATAATAAACGTTGGGAACCTCGCATCATGTACCATCATCCCATCCTCGATGAAAAGTACGGGATCGATACGCAGAACTCTGCCATTGTATGGACTGATGAGCAACTTGACGATCTTATCGGCGACTATGTCCAAGCGGCTAAACTCGCTGCAGAGGTGGGCTACCATTTTGTTGATGTCAAAGCGTGTCATGGTTACCTATTGCACGAATCGTTGAGCTCACACACCCGACCGGGCCGCTACGGTGGAGATTACAAGGGAAGAACGCGACTATTGCGTTCGATCATTCGCGCCGTGCGAGCTGAAGTGCCTAAGATAGAAATCGGAGTGCGACTCAGCTTGTGCGATATGCCTCCTTTTCGACAAGGTGCAGAGCATGGTGAGCCTGTCGATTACACTCATTGTTTGCCTTATCAATTTGCGTTTGGCTGCAATCCCGATTTGCCAACAGAGCTCTCCATTCGCGAACCTGTGCAGTTGCTGCAAGACCTAAAACTGGATGGTGTATCGGCATTTAACATTACGCTGGGGAGCCCATATTACAATCCGCATCTTCAACGTCCCGCGATATTTCCGCCGAGTGATGGTTATCAGCCACCGGAGGATCCTTTGGTGGGAGTCGCGCGACATCTGAAGCTCTGTCGCGATGTGCGCGAAGCGGTGCCTGGCGTCCCGATCGTGGGGAGCGGTTACACTTACCTGCAAGAATTTTTGCCATTGGTTGCACAAGCGACCGTTCGAAATGGATGGGTTGATGCTGTTGGGCTTGGCCGAATGGTTCTATCGTATCCAGAGATGCCCGTGGATTCGCTGGCCGGCAAAGCCCCTTCACGGAAACTGATATGTCGAACATTCAGCGAATGTACAACCGCTCCTCGACAAGGTCGTATTTCGGGGTGTTATCCGTTGGATCCTTTCTATAAATCGGGCGAAGCGGAACAAATGTCACCATAGAGGGGCTGGAAGACTTGATTCTCGTCCCAATTACGTTCATCCTAAAGGTAATTAATGCCCTCCTAGATTTTCCCACCGTTCCCCTCAAGTATTCGTATCGCTAACTGAGCACTCTATGAAACGCAATTTGTTCCTCACTTTCTCGAAAGCACTTACTTCTTTGTCGTTTGCCGTTGTTCTTTCTGGTTCCGCATTTGCAGCCGATCGTTGGCCCAGTTGGCGTGGGCCCAATGGAGATGGAAAAGCTGCTTCAGGCTCTTTCCCAACCGCCTGGAAAATCGACGACACGAAGAGTGAATCGCTGCTATGGCAAACGAAACTACCTGGCCGCGGCGCATCAACGCCAGCAGTGTGGGACGATCATATCTTCGTAACAACCAGTGCAGAAGGTAAGAACTGGCTGCTCGCTCTCGATTGGAATGGCAAAGAACTATGGCGTTCTGAAATGGGAGAGCCACGCGATGGTAAACATCGCAATGGAACCGGCAGCAATCCATCGCCAGTAACCGATGGCAAGTATGTTGCGGCTTACTTCAAGAGTGGCGACATCGCCTGCACCGACACCTCAGGGAAAGTGCTCTGGCACCATAACCTGCAAAAGGAAATGGCCGAAGATACATTGTGGTGGGATCTCGGTACCTCACCTGTTATGACCGATAACGCTGTCGTAGTAACCGTTATGCAAACTGGCCCCAGTTTCTTAGTCGCATTTGATAAAGCAACCGGCAAGGTTCTCTGGAAGCAAGATCGAAACCTGGAAGCTCCCAGTGAAGCCGCGCAAAGCTACAGTACACCCACGCTGATGAGCGACAAAAACGGTAAACGAATTTTGGTTTTGGGCGCGGATCATCTCACGGCTCATAATGCCGAGACGGGTGAGTTGTTGTGGAAAGTGGGTGGATTCAATCCAACCAATCACCAGTACTTCCGCTCGATCTCGTCACCAGTTCTCGCAGGTGATCTCATTCTCTGTCCCTACGCCCGCGGCGCATCTTTGACCGCCGTCCGCTTAGGTGATGATGTTCCTGAAGAAAAACGAATCGCCTGGAAACGAGAAGACTTAGGGGCGGACGTTCCCACTCCGACTGTGGTCGACAATCGAGCTTATATTCTCGCCGATGATGGTAAGGTGACTTGCATCGATGTGGCGACCGGTAAAGACGTATGGAGTGACGCGTTGCCACGCAATCGGGCGAAGTACTACAGCAGTCCTGTCTATGCCGACGGCAAGCTCTATCTGAGCCGAGAAGATGGCGCGATCTTCGTGGTGGCTGCTGGCGATAAGTTCGAATTGCTCGCTTCCAATCAGGTGCCAGGTGAAACTGTTGCGACACCCGTTTTGGTCAACAGTAAAATCCTGATTCGCACTTTTGATGGTCTCTACTGCATCGGCAAGTAGACTCGGCCTGACAGTTATCGATTGCCAAAGCCATCACCAAGGAACTCCTGCGTGATGGCTTTTTTTGTTGGGGCTCGCCTAAGTGGATAGTTTGCGTTGTATCAGTTTGGCTAATGGTTTTGTGCTCTAGGCAATGTCCAATGGCAAGTTTATGGATCGCTGATCTACGATAGATCGTTCTGGCGATCCAATTAGGACGGGGAGTTTGAAGAAATGGAACTTAATGTGGTTTCGTCTCCCCATTTTTTAGGGTGAGGCGCATTGCCGGTTGAACGCAAAAAGGAAAGAATGGTCTTGGAATTTGTAGCGATCAGAGAGATTGCAGAGAATTCCGCCAAGTTTTCCTGCTGGGCTGGACGATCATTTTCAAGCTCAGACGCAGGGATGGATAACGAAAGAGAGCAGCGGGCATGAACTCACCTGTCCAGAAACCAGAAAATACCCCTATTTCAGTTCCAAACGATACCACGGGGCAACCCTTTCAGGTGACGTTCGCACCACGCGTTCATCGCTTGCCCCCCTACATGTTTGGGCGGATCAATAATCTGCTTTATCAGAAACGACGAGCCGGTTCGGACGTGATTGACTTAGGGATGGGGAACCCCAGCGATCCGCCGCACGATATGGTGATTGAGAAGCTCGCAGAAGCGGCTCGCGATAAAGACAACCACGGCTACAGCAAATCCAACGGTATCTTAAATCTCCGCCGTGAGCTCACCAGTAAGTATCTCCGCAAGCATGGTGTTCGTCTCGATCCGGAAACCGAGACCATCGTCACGCTGGGTAGCAAAGAAGGCTTTAGTCACATGTTGCTAGCCCTGATTGGTGCTGGCGACGTTGCCATTATTCCCGCTCCCTATTTTCCAGTGCACATGTACGGCGTGGTGCTTGCATCGGGTAGCGTTGTGGCTCTCGAAGTGGCCAACAGCGAAAAGTTTCTTTCGAACATCGCGTATACCTGCCAGCATTTTTATCCGCGACCCAAGTTGTTGATTATCAACTATCCGCACAATCCGTCGACGGTGACCGTAGAGCCTGAGTTCTTTGTCGATGTCGTGAAATTGGCCAAGCGTTATGGCCTGATGGTGATCAGCGACTTTGCCTATGCCGATGTGGCATTCGACGGTTATCGTCCACCAAGTTTCTTGTCGGCACCAGGTGCAACCGACGTGGGTGTCGAATTCACGACGATGAGCAAAGGTTACAACATGGCGGGCTGGCGTGTTGGTTTTTGCGCTGGCAATTCGGAAATGGTACGTGGCCTAGCGACCATCAAAGGCTACTACGATTACGGCATGTTCCAAGCGATTCAGATCGCTGCAATCGTCGCCATGCGCGATACGGAAGCGTATGTCGAATCACAATCGAAGATCTATCAAGGTCGCCGCGATGTGTTGGTCGAAGGCCTCCGTCGTATAGGCTGGGAAGTCACACCGCCACGAGCGGGAATGTTTGTGTGGGCCAAGGTCCCAGAGCCATGGGCAAGTTCGATGAGCACGATGGACTTCGCCATGTTCTTGCTCGAGAAGGGTGACGTTGCCGTTAGCCCAGGTAGCGGCTTTGGTCCTGCGGGTGAAGGCTATTTGCGATTGGCATTGGTTGAAAATGAAAATCGCTTACGACAAGCAGTTCGACAGATTGGCCGTTGTTTAGACAAAGCCGCACCTGCAAGAACTGCCACCACTTCTTAGTTTCTGGCGATCGAATTACTCTTTGCCGAGCTTCACTTCGAAGCGTCCGCTGGAGTCGGCGGCACCGCGCGACATGCCAGGCGTATTGAACTCGAGTACGATATTGCCTTCGTGATCGACGCCAATCAAGCCGCCGGAGTCGGCTGGCAGGATTTCGTGAACGGATGCTTGTGCGGCTGCTGCGAGGGTTTGTTTTCCGTAGAGCATTCGACTGGAAACGTCATGTGCAATGGCATTGCGAATGAAATGTTCTCCGATGCCCGTACACGAAATGGCGCAAGAGCGATTGTCGGCAATGGTTCCCGCTCCTACGATCGGCGAGTCCCCTACTCTTCCCCAGCGTTTGGCTAACGTTCCGCCGGTGCTTGTAGCAGCGGCTAGATTTCCAGCGTTATCCATGACGACGCAACCTACGGTTCCCAAGTAGAAAAGTGGATCATCGGGCGAAGTGATCATGGAAGTCTTGGCAGCATCAACACGTTCTTTCCATTTCTTCCATGAATTCAATTGGGCCTCAGTTCGAAAGTACGCAGCGTCCGCTCGTTCGACTTTTTGAGCGTCTGCAAATTCCTCTGCCCCCTGGCCGATTAATAAAACGTGCGGGGTTTGAGTCATTACCAATCGTGCTAACGAGATAGGATTTTTTACGGTCTTTACGCCAGCGACCGCGCCGCAAGCTCGTGTTGAGCCATCCATGATCGATGCATCGAGATCATGTTCTCCGGTGGCCGTTAAGACGCAGCCTCGGCCGGCGTTAAAGATGGGATTGTCTTCCAGTATGCGGACAATACTCTCCACCACATCAATGGCTTTATCACCACGTTGCAATCGATCGCGTCCATGCGTTAATGCTTCGCGCAAACCAGCGAGGCGTAGTTCCTTTTCTTCCTGGTTCCACTTATCTGGATTGCTTCCTGCTCCACCATGAATGGCAATTGCAAAACGCACATGTTCCTCCCCTCTGCCAGCAACGCAAAGGATGGTCGATAAAGCTATGAATATTGTCAAAGATCGTAAAAGTGAACTCATACGCTTGTCCTCAGGCGATGACTGACGTGCGAGATGTGTTCTCTCCAGTATCACTCGGAGGCAAGGTCATCAGCCAACTGAGGCTCATCTAAGTTTGCTTTTGCAGCCTTAAGATTTCCAGAGTATTGGCAATGTCAGTTGCGAGTGGAGCACGGAGGTCCAGGTTTTCGCCGGTCAGAGGATGTTTGAATGCGATTCGAGCAGCATGAAGTGCTTGCCGTTCCAGCACTATGGTGGCATCCTCTTCCAGCAAAGGCAACCCTTTCGCTTGTTTGCGAAGCAATTGGCCTCGAGTTACACGTGCGTGGCCGGCGTAAAGCCGATCGCAAAGCACTGGATGACCGATGTGCGCCAAGTGAACGCGGATTTGGTGTGTGCGACCCGTTTTAGGAAAAACTCGCACCAACGTGTAGCCCGTAAATCGTTCCTCAACTTCGAAAAAAGTCTCGGCTTCCTTGCTGGTTTCGTGATCTGCTCGGATCGCCATCTTGTCGCGTTGGTACGGATGCTGACCGATCGGTGCATAGACTCGATCGCGATCCATGTTGACGCTACCTAGGGCGATGGCGATGTATTCTTTTTGGATATCGCGAGATTCGAACAACCCTGCGAGTTTCAGATGTAAAGCGTTGGATTTGGCGATACAGATCACTCCCGATGTATCGCGGTCCAAGCGATGGACAATACCTGGTCGTGTTACGCCACCCACATCACTCAGTTCCTTAAAGCGAAACGCTAAGGCACTGGTGAGTGTGCCGCTCCAATGGCCTTTGGCAGGATGGACCACCATACCTGCAGGTTTATTGATGGCAATGAGATGCTCATCTTCATAGATGACATCGAGAGCAATGTCTTCCGGCTGCGGTCCTTGATCGGGGATCGGAGGGAGATCGAATTCCACGATTTGGCCGGCACGTACACGAAAGCTGGGGCGAACCACTTCGGCGTCCATGGCATCGCCATATTTTTTCTCACCAGTGACTCGTGCGCCACCTTCTTGGACAACGCCGCGCAAGAACATACGGCTGTAGCCATTGCAATGGACCGTTAGGAATGCATCCACACGCATTCCTTCATGTTCAGGCAGTACTTCGAAACGTACTAATTTAGTCGCAGGAGATTCCGGCAAGTCCGCATCGGACATTAGTTTGAACCACCACTACCGTCAGCCGGTGTTGTTGCGGGAGTGGCTGGTGCTTCTGCCGCTGGCGCTGGTGTTTCAGTCGCCGGTGTTTCAGTCGCCGGTGTTTCAGTCGCCGGTGTTTCAGTCGTTGGTGCAGCAGGCGATTCAGCTGCTGGTGCGGCAGGTGTTTCTGCAGCAGGTGCTGTCGTTGGCTGAGCAGCAGGAGTTTCGGTGGCCGGTGCAGCAGGAGTTTCTGCAGCCGGAGCGTCTGCTGCAGGTGGAGTTGCTGCAGGTGTGTCGCTCGCTGGAGCAGCTGGTGTTGTTGCTGGAGGTGTTGTTGTTGCTGGAGGTGTAAACGGTGGGAGTTCAGGCATCTTCATGTCAGGCAAGCCTGGCAAGGAGTTCAAATCGGAGGGGAGGTTGAGTTGTGGTTTAGGTTCTGGCTTAAATTTGCTGAACCAGCCATAAAAACTCTTCGCATCATCGCTAGCCAGCCATTCGATGCGTGACTTCGCATGTTTCGTGAAGACTTCCGAACTGCTGTTCGAGGCAACTTGTTCCCAAGCCTGAGTCGCTTTTTCAATTTCGCCCATCGACTCATAAGCTTGAGCTAGGCCGATTTGAGAACGAACTTGAATACTTGCATCGTTGGTTTCTGCAATTAGAGCTTCGTAACCTTCGACGGCTTTCTTCAGCGATTCCATCGCTTCGTCTTTGTCGACGAGAAGAGCTTCACTTCCCTTCAGCAAGTCATTGTCGGCAACCATCTGGCGAGCCCAGATGGATGCTTTCGATGTTGGGTACTCTTCGATGACGGGTTCAAGTTGAGCTGCATCACCGCTGCCAGAAGCCAAATAGAAGCCGTTCCAAGCGGCAGCTTCTCGTTGTTCGTGAAGGCTGGAGACCACACCCCAAACAAGAACGACACCGGTAACGGCGAGAACGGCTAGAACAATCCAGCCGATCATTGGCTTGACTTGTTCAATGCGTTTATCGAGTTCACTGGCCAAAACGTTGGTCTGAAGTTGATGACGTTCTTCGCTTTTCATGCTCTGCTCTTCCTGAAAGGGGAATATTCGCCGTAAATTTAAGCGGCAGAAGCAATTAGCGTCAATAGGAGCCAGATGGAGTGTTCTGGCGTATTCTGGCTTTGTGTACATTTGTACTTGTGTGCGCTTGGTTTGTACTCCCAGAACCCTTTAGTCTCACTCCTCCAGTCTCGCGCCTGCTAAAACGGTGTGTCGTCGAAATCGTCTGCAGCTTCAGCGAAGCGATCGTTGGCCGATTTGTAGTTCGACTCGCTGGCCGAACTGCCAGGGCTCTTGGCACCCACACTACGAAAACTCATCGCTTCAGCGCTCAGAAAGAACTTTACTTCGCTTTGTGGATCGCGTTGCCATTTACGGCCGCTGAGACGAAACGAGGCTTCGATTTCGTCACCGACGCTGAGGTTATCGCAGCTATCGCACGCATCCCCGATGAACTCGAGTGGGATGTAGTTCACGAAACGGCCATTATCCTGTTCCAAAACGACCAAACGTTTGCGAAAGCCTTTTTGGCCAAACGTCTTGGTGGGTTCAATCAAATGGACAAGGCCGCGAATTTTGTTCTCTTGGGGACGGTCGTTCATCGTTTTCAATCCTTAACCAGATTCAATAGCTTGTCCAAGAGTTTAACGCTCTTGGCGGGCTAATGCCAGCGGCTAAGGATGTCGATTTCAACCCGAAAGAATGGCGAGGGCTACCAAGCTGATCAAACCGACAGGGATACACCAAAATGCAAAATAATGTAGTTTGCCTTGGTTGAGCCAGCGTTTTAGCCACACCAGTGCAAAGAGTCCAACAAAAAAACTGACGCCTGCTCCGGCCAGCAAATAGAGTCTCGGCATGCCATCGGGGGGAGCTTCGCCGAGGTCTTTCAGTTCGAGGACTGTTGCCCCCAAAATCGCCGGTATGGCGAGCAAAAACGAAAAAGTGGCTGCTGAGTTGCGGTTAAGTCCCACCAGCAAGCCAGCAAAAATGGTCGAGCCACTGCGACTGATGCCTGGCAATATCCCGACCGCCTGAAAGCAGCCGATGGCGAAAGCCTGTTTCCAGGTGATGTTGGCATAATCGGTTGAGCCTTCCGGTTGCTTGCGAATCCACAATAAACCGATACCGGTCACAATGAGCATGGAAGCGCTAATCCATGGGCTTTTCAGGACATCGGCAAAGAGAAATTTGATCGTCAGGCCTATGATGGCAGCTGGAAGCGTTCCAACGATTAGCATTCCGATCAGTCTTCGATGCTTGGTAAGAATGTCGATGATTTGCTGATGATAGATGCAGAGGATCGATAGAAGTGTTCCGGCATGCAGGACGACATTGACGAGAATCGTTTCTTTCATTCCGCCGAATGCGGTCTGCAGGAGTACTAAATGCCCAGAGGAGCTGATTGGCAAGAATTCTGCGATCCCTTGGACGATCGACAGAATCAGCATTTCAAGCCATTGGGGCATTGGGGACCTCGTGAAACGGTGAGTGAAGGTTTGGATAGGCTCGTTCGATCGCGCCTGAGACTTTCAGTATCACTCATACAAACGGAAAGCCTAGGTACAAAAAAGAAGCCCGGATACCCAAGGTCAAGTATCCGGGCCCGTACTTTTCATACAACCGATAGCACCGTTACTCAAACCCGCGAAGCCTCTCTTTGGAAGAGTGCGTCACAGGTTGCTGGCTGTCAAACATAGTTTGAACATTATTCAGCGGAGAACACGATGAAATCTGTTGAGGTGGGCGTCGGGAGACGGCCCGCCGACAACCTCACGAAACGCCACCTATATGGCTGTAACTGTCAGAAATCACTCGATCACCTCCTTTTTGACTAGTGCCCGCTCGATATCTATCACATTCAGCCGAGAAGGGATAGTTCATCGAGTCTGATACTAACGTCGATGGTCGCGGAACCATCGATGACGGTACCTATATTTTACATAGAACCGTCCCGCTGAAGCAAATTTTTTTTGAGACATTGAGTTCGGTCGGTATCAGGATCTCGATCCCGGAAACAACCATTGCTGTGTCGCAGCGGTTAGTTTTCCAGCGTACTGACTTACCTCAAAAGCCTCAAAACAATATCGCTTCTCAGGAGAAGACACGGGGAAGCCAAGTTGGTTCAAGCGTTCCCGCCACAAAACTTCTCGACCTGAGATAAATTGTCGCAGCCATCCGTCCAGCCAAGCCACTTTGCCAGCCTCATCGCTGGGTAGATCGGCTTCGCAATGATCATGATACGGAAGCCATTCGAAAACTTGTGAGCGATGGCAGGCCAACATTTTCACGGCGGTCGGAAACTCTTCCGTGATCTCCAGGACAACGTCTGGGGAAAGTGGGGCTGGGCGAGTGAAAAGGTCGGGCATGTAGGCCACCACTGGATCATGTTCCAGCCGTGGTACTTCGGCAACGATATGGGGAACCGTCACCAGGTAGGAAGCATCTTGAACGGATTGACCTACGGCACGATGGTCGGGATGGTAATCGCAGGGGCGATGTGTGAGGACCAAGTCGGGACGGAAACGCCGCATTTCCGCGATGATCGCATCGCGAACCGCTAACGTGGCTTGCAGGTATCCGTCGGGAAAGTCCCAGGTCACATACTCGACACCAATCACCGCACCACTAGCTGCTGCTTCTCTGCGGCGAATGCTCACCAACTCGTTCGGGACAATACGATGATGTCCACTCCGGCCATCGGTGACCGAAATAATCTTGATGGTGGCGTTGAGTTTCGCTTGGCGACAAATCAAACCTCCGCCGAAAATTTCAGCATCATCTGGGTGAGCGCCAAGGACCAAAATGCGAGGTGGTTTCGATGTATCAGCCATTGCCATCCTCATACATCACAACAACCAAAACGTCTGATGCCGAAAAAGTGCCGATCGCAGTATGACCTGTTTGCGGAGCAATATTGCCAGTAATCGAAATCACTTTGGCTTTGCTCTTGGCGATCCACTCATTGATTTCTTTTTCGAGCGTACCAAGTTCACTTTCAATGCTCTTGAATAATTTTACTTTCTGCATGGTGTGGTTCTCCGAGATAATGAAGAGAATTTTGTGGAGTGTGGGTTGCTAAGGAGTGGGAGGTGTAGGATTGCGAAAGATAAAGTATACCGCGCCGAGCAGGCAAAGTCCGGCCCACAAAAAATCCCATCGCAAGGATTGCCGCATATAAAAAATCGTAAAAGGGACGAAGACCGAGAGAGTAATCACCTCTTGCAATATCTTGAGTTGCGGGAGCGTGAGTTGCGTATAGCCAATGCGATTCGCGGGGACCTGAAGTAGATATTCGAACAGTGCTATTCCCCAGCTGACGAGGGCCGCGATGTACCACGGCTTGGCATTAAGTTCTTTGAGGTGGGCATACCAGGCAAAGGTCATGAAGACATTGGATGCGACCAACAATAACACAGTTTGCAAGAAAACGGACATAAGTTCCTCCTTGTCGTCTAACCAAAACAGTCGATTGGCGAACGATTTTCCAAAACGCGTTGTCTTCTTTAGGCCGATTTGCGATTCGAGCCTAAAGAGTGAGCGTTTTTGACTCTGCCCCACTCGCTCGTCTGCGTTTGTTGAGAGCGAATTCTTTGTCGAAGAATTGTTACGGAATGCGGGAATCAGGTGGCCACTGATTGTAGCAATCACGCTCGTGAGACAAGATGGGGGCTGATTATTGTTATCAAGAATAGAACCAAGGCTGTCCAACATGTCTCAACCTTCGCCGCTGCGAGATCCCAATCTAACTCGCGATGAACTTGCAGGGGAATATTTTGAGCGACTGCTATACCCCCCCTACCCTGTCCAGGAGGAAGCTCTCTACGCCTGGTTCTCAAGTGAACAGGGTGTCCTGGTGTGCGCGCCTACGGGCACGGGCAAAACGCTCATCGCTGAAGCGGCAGTATATGAAGCGTTGAGAACTGGGAAGCGAATGTACTACACCACGCCGCTCATTGCTCTGACCGACCAGAAGCTTTTAGAGTTGCAGATGTCCGCTGTTCGATGGGGCTTCTCCGAAAAAGATGTTGGTCTGGTGACGGGTAACCGTCGCGTCAACGGCGATGCCCCCGTGTTGGTCGTTGTGGCTGAAATTCTGCTCAATCGTTTGCTCAATCCTGAAGCGTTCGACTTCACGGACGTTTCCTCTGTCGTGATGGACGAGTTTCATAGCTTCAACGATGCCGAGCGCGGGATTGTGTGGGAGTTAAGTCTGGGGTTGCTCCCTCCGCATGTGCGGACGTTGCTTCTTTCGGCCACTGTTGGAAACAGCGTTGAATTCAATATGTGGCTCGCGCGTGCCCATAAAAGAAATCTGTTGCTCGTTCAAAGCCAAGAACGCAAAGTCCCGTTATCGTTCTGGTGGATCGATGACCAACTGCTCGATGAGTTCATGGAGAGCATCGCCGAAGGTGATGAGGTGAAACGTCGAACTCCGGCGCTGGTCTTTTGCTTCAATCGCGATCAATGTTGGCAAGTCGCCGAACTGTTGAAGGGAAAAAAGATGATTGACAAGGCTCGACAAGCAGCCTTGGTCACCCGCCTTGATCGTTACGATTGGAGTGAAGGGGCTGGGCCCAAATTGCGACAGATACTCATGCGCGGCGTCGGAGTGCACCACGCGGGTTTATTACCAAAGTATCGCCGCATTGTCGAAGAGTTGTTCCAAGAGAAACTGTTATCGGTAGCCGTTTGTACCGAAACGTTGTCTGCAGGTATCAACTTACCCGCTCGTTCGGTTGTGTTACCCACCATCTTAAAAGGGCCGTTTGACAACCGAAAACCCATCGAAACCGCGACGGCTCAACAGATTTTTGGCCGCGCAGGTCGACCTCAGTTTGACAATGAAGGTTTTGTCTTTGCTCTGGCTCATGAAGACGACGTCAAGATACTTCGCTGGAAAGAAAAGTACGACTCGATTCCAGAAGACACCAAAGATCCAGGCTTGATGCAGGCGAAGAAACAGCTCAAAAAGAAGAAGCCCACACGGCGACAAGGTGAGACTTATTGGAGCGCGGAGCAATTCGAAAAGCTTCGCACAGCTCCGTCAGCCAAACTCGCCAGTCGCGGTCAATTGCCATGGCGTTTGCTTGCCTACTTGCTCTCGCGTTCCCCCGAAGTGCAACCATTGCGCGATCTCGTTGGCCGACGATTGCTGGATGCCAAACAATTGGAAATCGCGCAGCGCGAACTGAACACCATGTTAATCACGCTGTGGACCGCAGGTTATGTAGAGCTTGATCCCAAGCCACAACCACTAACTCACACTCCCAAGTCTGGGCCAGCAGGGAAAAAAGAGGGAAGCCAAGATGGCGTAAGTGAAGTCGTGGGACTCCTAGCTGCAGCCGGATACAAAGTGAGTGCCCCTCCACCATCCGCTGAGTCGGACGATGATGAGGATGTTAGCAGTGACGATTCCAAGCGTGCGAACTCCGATCCAGGTGCGCGTGGCTACGATGTCGAGAACTATAAACCTCTAACGGCCACACCGACAGAGAGATTGGATTTGTTGGTTCGACTGCGAAGTATCAATCCACTTTTTGGTGTCTACATTGCCGGACATATGGCCATCGCAGATGAAAATGAAAGGCTTCAGATTCTCGAAAGCGTCTTGGAGGTACCCAATAACATTGCAAAGTTGGTTCGCGTTCCTCCCGAAGAAGAATTGCCGCAAGGACCATTAGCACTCGATCGCTTGAATCATCAACTGCTTGAATTAGGTTTGGCTGGGGCTGAGGAATTGGGTGGCGTACCAGAAGAAGAGAGTGAAGCGGAAGAGTATCGTCGCGATGGTCGATACCTCGAACCTCCTCCTCGACCACTTACGGTGGCTCAGAAGTTAAAGCGTTTATTTGACTATGATTTCCCCAAAGTTCATGACGTCTATTGTCGCCCGGTTTGGATCGCAGGCGAGGTATTGCAATTCAATCATTTCAACAAGTACATCACTGCTCGTGGTTTGCAAAAGCAAGAAGGGATGATCTTCCGGCATTTGTTGCGGCTAATTTTGTTGCTGGACGAAATGGCCAATATTCCACCGGTCGAGAGTACGCCCGAAGATTGGGAAGATAAGTTGGATGTGTTGATTGAACGCTTGACGGAAATCTGTCGAGCCGTTGATCCAAGCAGCACCGATGAAATGCTCCAACAGGAAAAAGCCAAAGATGATTTGTTGTCGGGGCTGCGAACTTTGAAACGTAAGTAGGCCGACTTTCCCGTAGGCCGACTTTCCTAAGTCGGCATGCGAGTAGAATGGAGCCGCAAGAAACTTACGCTTGGAAACCTGGTACCTGCACGTTTTGTTTAAGGTTTTTGCGGCCGGATATTGCGCGCGTGCCGACTTAGGAAAGTCGGCCTACGTCGGCACGCGGGTAGAATGGAGTTGCAAAAAACTTACGCTTAGAAACCTGGTACCTGCATGTTTTGTCTAGGATTTTTGCTGCCGGATGTGGCACGCGTGCCGACTTTCCCGTAGGCCGACTTTCCTAAGTCGGCATGCGCGTAGAATGGAGCCGCAAAAAACTTACGCACTGTATTACTTGCGTTTCAGCCGCCGGCCAAAGACAATAACTTACGCTTCAAGCGAACCACCTCGAGTCCTTTTTTTCGATGGAGAGTCAAGTTGTGGATGAGGCTCACCGTCCCCGTTCTCGACCGCCAGAAAAGGTCTTCGCTCCCTTTGAGCCGTCAGGTGCAAATTCTAGCCAACAGCCTACATTGAGGGGACCATCGGAAACAGGCGAATTGCTCGCAGAGGAGAAAGCGTTAGCAGCTCAATTACCAGATCGTTTTCAGGTGGTTAAAGTCCTGGGACGTGGCAGCTTCGGAGTTGTCTTCCAAGCCCGCGACGCACGACTATCACGTGACGTAGCGCTAAAAGTTCTCCGTCCAGAGTGGAATGCTCATCCCACCGTCAAGGCAAGATTTCTGCAAGAGTCGCGAGCGGCAGCCCGCTTAAACCACGCTTCGATTGTTCGGGTCTTAGAAGCTGATGAGTTTGACGGAATTGCGTGGCAAGTTTGCGATGTGATTGATGGAACATCGCTGTCTCGGTTGATTGCCAAAGGCTCGCTGGAACTCCATACCGCCGTACGGTTGATCGCAGACTTAGCCGATGCGATCGATAACGCTCATCGAAGTGGAATCGTGCATCGAGATATCAAGCCCGACAATATCTTGGTGCACCTCGGTGAGCAAGAAGATCTAGTGGATGCAACCGTGCACTTAACCGATTTCGGCCTCGCCAAGATTCTTGACGATCAAGGATATGAAACCCGCGAAGGCTTTGTCGTCGGGACCCCTAAATACTTGGCTCCCGAACTGATGGAAAGCAATTTGCGTTGCGATTACAAGCTGGCGGATATCTATTCTTTGGGTGTCGTATTGTTCGAATGCCTGACGGGCAAAAATCCATTCTTCGCTTCGAACAATATGTTTCAACGCGCTCGGCAAGAGACGAAACGCGTGATCTCGATTCGCGATATCGATATTTGTTTTCCAAAAGATCTCGATGCGGTTTGCAAAAAAGCGATGGCTTTTTATCCAGATCAACGTTACCTCACTGCGGGAAAATTCGCTGAAGATTTAAGAGCATGGTTACGCGGTTCACCTACGGAAGCCCGTCCCCTTTCATCGACAGAAATTCTTTGGCGTTTCGCCAAAGATAGTCCTGTACTCGTTGGTCTATTCTCCACGGTATTGCTATGCCTGATTGGAATTGCAATCGTCCAACTGCGAGCCAATTCGGCTTTTCAAGAGCAGCAGAGTGAGTTAGAGCAAGCGAACAGGCAGTTGAGATTTAATGCTGATGAAGCAAATGGACTAAAATTGCGTTATGAAAATCTCGCATGGCAAGCAGGTCTGCGGGAGGCACATCAGGCGTGGGGGGGCGGTAATTATGTCACGGCACGTCAGCGCCTCGATCAATTGAAATCTGTTTTTCCCGACAAACAAAACTATCCACAATGGCAATTGTTGAATTTAGAAATGAATTCACAGGTTGAGTTGCTTTATCGAGGCATATCGTCGGTCGAAGAGGTGCGTTTCGTTCCTGCAACGAGGGACGTTGTTGCCATTACAGAACGAGGTGAGTTGTTGCGGCTGAGCCCCGATGGAGAACTTGAAAAGTTATACGACACACAAGGCGCCTATGGTCTCTTTTCTTTGGCCGCTCATCCGACAGAAGCCAAGATCTATTTCGGTGGAGCGCCTCAGGAATTGCCAAATTACGATCGTTCTGATGTAAAACAATTGGACTTGTTAACGGGCTTGATCCACGTACTTCCGCCACAGTTTTACACGACTCTGGAATCGATTGAACTGAACGGCGATGGGAGTCAAATACTGGCGGGGGCACGGTATGAATTTCCCATCTTGATAAGTGGCGATGATGTGATCGCGAGGACCGTACCTGGAAATCGACCAAATCGCTGGATGGGGCGATTAAATTTGAATGGCGAGTACTTTGTTTATCAACAAAGTGAAACATCCATTGCGGTGGTAAAATTGAGTGATTCGGTTGAGTTGATCCAAACGACCGAAGTATTATTCGACAAGAATAGTTTCTCGAATTCGATTTTATTTGCGGGCACCATCGCCAATTCTCCCTTTATGGCGGTTGTTTTCAGCGACATTCGAGCCATCGCCATTGTGGATTGTCGGTCATGGAAAGTTGTTCAAATGTTGCGCCGCGAGGCTACGACGAATGTGGCAAGTTTTGCGTCAACGGCCAATGGCGGACTATTAGCTGTTGGTTTAGACAATGGTGAAGTGATCGTATGGGATCTGCGCAATCAACCATGGTGGTATGCGGCAATGACCGACGAAGGCGTGAGCACGGATTTGCAATCCTCAATGACGGAATTTGCGGACACAATTCTGATCAAGGAAACGCCCAGCGTTGCCATGATGCAAGAATCGCTTGAACCTATTGCTAATCTTGCGATGTCGACAACCCCGATTCAATCTTTGACATTTTCTGGATCAATGTTGTATGTAGGAACCAAAGGAGGCGAATTGTTGAGGATTCGCATGGATAGTTTGGTGTCCGAAGTAAATAGTGAATCGGGAGAGAACTCCGACGGCCTGTCGAGAGCGGAGAGGCTTACAGCCGTATGGGCAAAAGGTAGTGGTGATCTATTTGTCGAGCTAGAGGAGAGAGCCTGGTTGCGCATTTCACGAGAGGCCATCGAAAAACAATTGGTAGAGCTTGGTTCGGAGCTTCAAACTGGTGTCTCGAGTGACGATTCAGGGGAGGTCCAAAGCGCCAGGGGTGTCCAGGACATCGATATTGAAAAATTGATAGGTGACGCCATTCCGCTTCGAAACGAAGCGACGCATCAGGATTGGGCAAGCGTGCGCGTATCGGCCAATGGGAAGGTAATGGCTTGGTTGGAAAATGAGTATGAAGTAAGGATGTGGCGAGAAGGTCAGCCTACCTTGTCGCAAAACATGCCCAACCGAGAGCGCTTAATGAGTATTATCGGTGTATCTCCGCAAGGTGACATGCTCCTATTACGTGGCGAACATCATCTATATTACTTTTTGGATCTCACTGGTACTGAGCCCAAGGTGACTGAAATTCAGTTGTCGGCCATCGCATCTCATGTTGATTGGCACCCGAACGAAAAGAAGTTTGTCGTGGGTGGCGATATGCAAATGGTCATCGAGTATGACTACGAAGCGGAGACGATGTTGAAGCAACCTTTAGCGGCTCCCGATGTCAATGACATAACTTACTTCGATAACTATCGAAAAGTTGTCACTGCACACGGAGATGGTATTTTGAGATTTACGGATTTGGCAAACGGAGAGGTTGAACTATTAACCGTTCATCGCGACAACATATCTTCCATCGCAATCGATCCAACAGAGCAATTTGGATTAAGTGTCGACCGGTTTGGGGATCTAAAGATATGGTCATTTAATCCTGTAGATATCTTTGGATCACTGCGCAATGGCTCGCGCACTGCTCGTCGGGCTAGCTTCCGAGGTCCCAGTTTGTGGGTTTCGCGAAACAAGAAGCAAGTTGCTGCTACTCTTTTAGAAAGTGACGGTATGACACTTCGCTTTTGGAATTACTAAGCAGCAGCTTCGGGTTGCAGTGAGTATTCGCTGCGACGTAACCAGAGCATGGAAATGGTTAGGCAGATTAGAGTGTAGATCAATATGCCAACGATCAAATGCCACTGGCCAGAGAGGTCTGCAATCATAAATGGATTGTCAGGGTCTCTGGGGAATTCGACGCCGAGCCATTGAATAAAAAGGCTCCGCAAACGATAGCTCACGGTAATCTGATTGATGGTGGCGGGCAAGAAGGAAAGGACCCCTTCGACGACAATGGTGTAGATAAAAGCAACGACCATCGAGCGTCTTTGGAAGAACGTGCCAATCAGAATGTACAACGCGCTATAGGCGAGGCTTGCCAAAAATAGCAATCGAATGGTGGTCCACCATAAATCCCAACTGCGTTCCAGGCTGAGGATGGGAACCAATAATGTTATGGCAGTGGTTCCACCCACAAACGCCCAAAAAAAGGCCACGATATATTTGCCCAGGACCAAGATGAGTCGCCCATTAGGACGCACTAAAGCGTAAATCCAAGTTTGGCCTTCCAACTCGGAGTTAACCGCCGGAGTTGCCCAAAGCAAGAGGCTCAGCATGGTGGCCACTTGCGGAATCAGCATAAAAACGACGGTGCTAAAGATCATAAACTTTTGGTCTGCGTTGGCGCGGGCGTTTACATCCACCAACATCTTTACCATTCCAAGCAAGACTACCGGAAAGGCGATGATCAGTAACAGTCCTAGCAGTCGACTCCAGGAAAGTGAGCGTTCCCATTCGTATTTAGCCACGCCAACGAGGCCATAGAGCCATGGGCGACGTTGGGGAATCGCGACATATGAATCTTGTGACCAAGGGAGCTTGGTAGCTGAGCTAACATCGGCAGTCGTTGATGTCGTTGTGTTAGTGGGCAACATGGGCGGTTACACCTTGAATCGATAGACTGTTCTGGCCACGATGACGGGATACCAACAAACGAAATAACGCGGATAAGTCACCCGTTTCACCGCGAATACCCGTCAAACAAAAATGTTTGCTCTGAATGAGCTCATTCAACAAACTGTATAGCCGCAAGGGTTCTAACACCGCGACGACCACGTGCGAAGAATCGGGACTGACGCGAATCGATTGGATCCAGGACTCGTTGGCGAGGCAGCCGGCAATTGCTCGACTATCGGGGCCTTCGATCGTTACCTCTTGTGGTAAATCGGCAAGCATCGTTCGCAATTCACCCGCTGTGCCTACAGCCAATAATCGTCCGCCATAAATCAACATGAACGCGTTGGTAACGGCTTCCACTTCATGCAAAACATGGCTCGCCAATAATAGGCTCCGACCATTGGCAACCCATTGCTTGAGAAGTTCAATCATTTGTAAGCGTCCCACTGGATCGAGTCCATTAAACGGCTCGTCCAAGATCAGAAGCTCTGGATCATGCGATAAGGCTTGCGCGAGTTTGGCTCTTTGTCGCATACCGAGAGAATAAGTTCCCATCGGTCGGTTCATGGCTTGGGCCAGACCGACCCAATTCAAGACTTGGACAGCGCGTTGGGAGGCGACTTTAAGCGGCCATCCATGTAAGGCCAATAATTGTTCTAGCCACGCTTTCGCAGGAACTTTGGGAAGAAGCAAGTCGGAAGCGGGACATAGCCCAATGCGATGCAGCGAACCGGTCGCTTTGCGAGGGTTCTGCCCAAACACCTCGATCGAACCTAGTGACGGTGTGAGAGCCCCGGTGATTAAGCCAATCAAGGTTGATTTACCGGCACCATTGGGGCCGACTAAACCGTATGCCCCGCGCGGCAAGTCGATGTTGATGTCGTTGACACCAATGACGGTGCCATACAAACGCGAAACGTTTTTGATTGACAGTAATGGGCTGTTGTCATTTGTTTCCATGGGTTTGACTCCTTACGCCTTGAGCATGCCGGCGATGCGGCGATGCGCCATGTAGAAGCCCCCAATCGTGACGGCTGAGCAAATAATGATGGGCGTCCAATAGGGCTCGTCATAGCCATTGGCTCCGAACACAATGGTTTGGACTTGCCCCAAGGTGTGAAATGGAGAAACGGACTGCCATTTGTGAAATTGTGCGGCGATATCCTCACCACTGTTTTGACCAATGGCCGAGGCTGTTGTGAGAACGGAATAAGTGACCCAACCGACGATCCAGGTTGCAAACCAAGCAAAGCCCGCAAAGCGACTTTCGGTGGTCATTGATGAATAGAAAATTGCCAACGCTGATGTCGGTAAAGCCAACACGATGGTTGCAGCCACCACGCGCAGTGGAAGATCCCAGGTATCAAACATCACTTTCCATGTCGGGGAAATTAAAACTCCAAAAAAGTACACGCACAATGCCGGCAGAGTCGCAATCGCCAATAACAAGAACCATAAGACGGACGCTTTGCCCAACAAATACTCCGCAGGACTCAAGGGACGCGAGAGATAAAGCAAATAGGCGCGGCTTCGCAAGTCATAACTGATCAAGCGGGGTGCAGTAAGTCCCAGCACGATAACCATACAATACACTTGGGATTGCTTGAAGAAGGTCAAGAGGAACAGCGACCATACTTCATGTCGTGCTTGTTCGGGATTGGTCATTAGGTTCATGGCCAATTCATTCATTCCGAATTGACGACGAGCAACTTGGCTGACCCACATGCGAGATTCTTCATCTTGCAGGCCTTGTTCAAAAAAGAAAAAGCCAAACACCGTGAAGATGATAGGGCTGAGCGACAAGGCGAGAATAGTTCTGAGCCAATAGCCGCGCCAAATCATCAAAGCACCGGTAACGGTCACAACCAACCATCGCAGAGCTCTTGGGGTACGCTCCCCTTCCCATTTGCGATAACCTAGATCAAGTAGCGGCACGAGGCACCTCCAGAATCGCATCGAGAAAAATCTGTTCCAGGGAATTGCGCGATGGTTCCAGCCGTTGCAACATAATTTGCTGATCTGCACACAGGGCCCATAACTCGGAAGCTCGGTCTGCGGTGACGCCTTCGACAAACACGCTTTGGCGATCATCTGATAGATGGGCGGTGAAGTTCCTGGTCTTCAAAACCTCAATCAACCGTTCTCCCTCTTTCACAACGGTTAAATGCAATCCTGGTTTCGCAGGTCGGCTGAGCTTCTCTAGCGATTCTGAAACTCGCAGGCGACCGCCGATCAAGATCACCACGTGATCGCAAATCTGTCGCACATCGTGCAGAATGTGGGTCGATAACATAATCGACTTACCATGCTTAACGGCGAGTGTCTTGAGACGTTGCAAAAACTCTTCACGTTGAGTTGGGTCGAGTCCCGTTGTCGGTTCATCGAGAATGATCAACTCCGGATCGTGTACCAGAGCTTGAGCGCACTTGAGCTTTTGACGCATACCGGTCGAGTAGGTTTCAACCTTGCGGTATCGTTCTTGGCCGAGGTCGCAATAATCGAGAACTTCGTGCGCGCGTCGTAGAGCTTCGCGGCGTGGTATGCCCGAGAGTTCGGCCATCATCTGAACCGACTCGACTCCTTGCAAACCTGCTACGAAACAATCTTCTTCAGGCAGATAGCCGATGCGATCGCGAATGGCTTTGACGGTCGCTGGCCAAGGTTCACCCAGCACACTGCCTGAGCCAGCATCGACTCGGACCAAGCCCAGTAGCGATTTGATCAGCGTACTCTTGCCAGATCCATTGGGACCCAGTAGCCCGGTGATGCCTGGCGAAATGGAGAAGTCTACGTTATCGAGCGCTGTGTTGCGGCCATATCGCTTTACTAAGCCGCGCAATTCAATTATTGCCATATCCGCTCGCAATTCTTGATGTACATGTACAGGGTTCCCACTCAAGATGGTGGAGAGGTATCTTAGCCCATTCTACTTGCCGCCTCGATAGGGAGTTTGGCAACAACCGGTTTGATGGGGCCTCTAGCATATCGAGTGCAACTGGTAGAGAATGGACAATCTAATCCTTTGACCGCCCGAATGATCCTTCGAAAACATGTTGGATGAGATGTTCGCCCATTCGTCCTTAAGGGGTAAATCTTGGCGGCCTACCAGAAAATTCTTCTATTTCCCAGCCAAAACATAGGACCTGGATTTCACGAATTAAGTTTCAGGAATTCGATGGGAGTGACCGAATGCAGCGTGCCAAATTTAAAAATCGGCCAGAAAAACTTGCGAAAATCGCGAGTTTCGTAGGCGTTTTTCTGCACTTTTATGCAGCCTGTTTGCTCTCAGCCGCCGCCGCGTATGCCCAAGAGGATTCCTCGCCACCTCCCAGGTCAGTTTCCAGCCCACCAACAATCGAAACCAGTTGGAGCGATTTGACGGACGGCATTGAAAATCGGGAGCAGTGGCTCAAGCACAAAGCAGTGCTCAAGCAACGCTTTCTCGATTTGATTCGCGACCAGCACAAGCCAACCAAACCTTCGCTTGATTTGCAGGTGCACGAGGAGGTCGAGGTGGATGGAGTGTATCTTCGCAAGCTGATCAGTTATGCCGTCGAAAAGGATGAACGAGCGCATGCTTATTTGGCTATACCCCTGGATCGTAAAGAGCCTGGGGCGGCGGTGGTCGCTTTGCACGGCACTTATCCAAAAGGGAAAGAGCAAGCAGCCGGATTAGAGCCCGACAAGACTCGAGCTCATCTCGATCATTTAGCGCGACGCGGTTTTGTGGTAATCGCACCCGATCATTTCGTAGCGGGCGAACGAATTCCTCCCGAAGGTGCGTATGATACGACTCGCTTTCACCAGCGACATCCTGATTGGACAGCTGTCGGGAAATTTACTTACGAACATTCTATCGCAGTCGATGTGCTGGTCACATTGCCCGAAGTTGACCCTAAACGAATTGGCGCGATGGGGCATTCGCTGGGTGGACAAGGTACTATTTTCTTAGCGGCCTACGATGAACGCGTCAAAGCAGCGGCTTGCAACTGCGCGGCTTCTTTCTTTCGATACAACGATCAAGTTAAGGAGTGGTCGCGCGATCGTTGGTATGTTTACTTCAAGCATATTCGTCCTGGCCTACTCGAAGGAAAGTTACCTCCCATCGATTTTCATGAAATCATGGCACTGACCGCACCTCGAGCACTTCTGGATATCTCTGCGGTAAACGATGGTGTCGAGGCGACCCAACGTCAACGTGTGCTGATGAACTTGGAAGTGATGAAAGCCTTCGAACTCGAAAACGCTGCCGATCGATTCGCTTTTTTTGTGCACGGAAAGAAACATTCGGTACCCGAGGAGTCTCGTGAGCTGATGGCCAGTTGGTTGAAAAGCCAATTGAACGCCGAGCCAGCGAAATGACAAGGGTGAGTGCGTTGTGTACGATAGGGAACCTCTTGCTTCTCGCAATATGACATTGCAATCAATAGCCACCGATCTCTTATCCCTTCTTGGACTGCAACTATGTTTCCAACGATATCGCTTCGCCGTTGTATTTTGCATCACTCTACTTTGGCACTGCTATGGTTGGGAGTCTCGACGATCGCCTGCGGTGAAGATGCCTTAGATCGGATGACCCGCAAAAAGTTGCAAGCCACGCGGGATGCCATTGCTAATTTGAAGAAGGAACGAATTGAGGTTACTCAGCCGCGTCCCTTGAAAACCTATCGAGCCAATTTGCATGTGCATTCGCATTGGTCGCATGATAGTCGAGGCCAAATCGAAGATATCGTTGCCGCTGCCAAGCGTGCTGATACCGACATTTTGATGTTCACTGAGCATCCTGCTTCCCACTACGACATCGTGAAAGATGGACATCAGGGAATGCGCGATGGCGTCTTGTTGATTCCGGGGGCTGAAACCAAAGGTCTATTGGCGTACCCAAAAGCCTCTATTCGCAATGCAGATGTAATGGGGACTGAAGAATATTTTGGGGCTGTGCAGCAGACGGACGGTCTCGCCTTTATCTCACATTTGGAAGAACGAATGGATTTAGATATTCCGGGCATCACCGGGAATGAAATCTATAATACCCATGCAGACTTCAAAGAAGAGAAACGCTTGGTGTCTTCCATGCGAAATCCGCTGTGGTTAATCAACACAGCTCCCATGATTCAAGAGTATCCTCAAGAAGCTTTATTGGCTTTGCTCGATTACCCAGCCGATTACTTAAAGCGTTGGGATGCGATGAGTGCAACTGCCCGCCACACAGGCGTAGCTGCCAACGATGCGCATCAAAATGTCGGCGTTCGATTGCGGTTGATTGAGAAAGACATGGTGAGAGTCGAAGATGCCTTGGGAGAAAAAATACTCGAGCTCAATCGCAAAGCGGCCGCCGAACTGATTCCGATCAAGGCAGATGCCAAAGAAGGTGAAATCGTATTTCAGCTTTTGCTGGACCCTTATGAGAATAGCTTGCGACATGCGGGTACCTACTTGCTCTTGCCCGAACAATCTCAAACAGCTGTTTGGGACGCGCTCCTGCACAGTCGGGCTTATGTTTGCTTTGACGGCTTAGCGAGCGGGCGAGGTTTGCAGTGGTTTGCAAGTTCCAAGGAAAACCAAGAACGTGTGGAGCTCGGAGGGAAAGTGAAACTGAATGGCGGCGTGGTTTTCTCAGGCTATTCGCCACAAAAAGCGACCTGGAAGATCATTCATGATGGCCAGCAGGTTCACACCGCCACCGGTTATGAATGCCAATTCGAAACCACCAAGCCCGGTCAGTATCGCGCTGAGTTGTGGCTCGACGCGCCGCAACCAAAGATCTGGATTCTCACCAACCCCATTACTGTCGAGTAGCATCAGCGAGACTTGAAGTCAAGGACTCCAAAGAAAGGCACCTTGGAAAGTGAATAGGTCGATCAACGCTTGATTGATCATCGCTTCGCCCGCTCCCAGCTGGACCCAACTCACCGCCGGGTCGGCACCATAACCACCTTCGGCGGCGCCTTCGATCGTTGGGAAGTACATATGGTGTCCATTGCAGTAGCCGATGAAAAATGTTTCTTCCGTGCGGCTGCGTTGCTTGAGTGAATTGGAGTGCTGCGAAAAGAACTCGCCTGAGGCTGCCACCAATGCGAGTTGTCGATTCAAAAGGAGCGTCGTCGTTTCTGGATGTAGTTGGTCGTCGGTCGCTTCTTGAGCAATCGTTGCCGTCACGAGTTCAGGAAAGAACGCTTGGCGAAAAGCGATTTGAGTTAATGGTTCGCGAAGAGGTAAACGCGTTGGAAAATCAAAAACCGTTCGCCTGGCTTTGATGCTCGGCCGAGCGGGAACTTGTGGTTTGAGTGTTTTGAAAATGGCAGCAACTTCCTGTCCCATTTTTTCACCAAATGTCTCAATCGTGCGAGTCGAATCGTCCGTGCTCGGCGAGAGGTCTCCGGCGGCGCCTTGCAGAAATAAACAGGGGGCTCCGCACAATTTCTCTGCCGCTTGCGTCATTTGTCCCGGCCAGTCGGCGGAGTAACGCAAGTCTTTGGAATCGAGCATGGTCGCATGGGCTGCATAATTCACCAAAATCGCCAGCGGTTGATTGTCGAGCGTATCGAGTCGAATCACACCTAACTCGGAGTCGATGGGCTTGGGTTCCAGTTTGCTGTGACGATTGCGATTCATGGCAATGTTGGATGTCCCCCAAGCGATCTTCGCATCCTTCAATGATTCAGTGGCTGTGCCGACCGCTTGCACGATCTTGGCTTCGAGATTGGAGGCATATTCAACCGCATCATCGAACTTCCCTTTACCTTGTCCGTCGCGATCTCGCAATTCGATGACCGGACCATGATGGGTATGTGAGCCACAGACCAAAATGTGCTCGATGTTGTAATCGGTTTTGATGGCTTCGCGAATGCGTTGCATCGAATCGCCAGCTGGAGCTCGCCCTAAATCGAGCGCCACAATAGCTAATCGCGTTGTCCCCGCTTCGATGACGACTGCCTTGGCAAACAACGGATCGCGCACACCACTGGAGAGTGCATCATGTCGGGCACCGTAACCCCACATCGGCATAGGCCGCGCGGGCGTGATGTTCTGCTGGCCGAAGCCCGCCCGAAATATCTTGGCCTCTGCTTGATGCGTGGTGCATAACAAGAAAACAGAAAGAAACAGCCAAAATGTGGGGCGCATGAGAATTGGCCTATTGAGAAGGAGACAAATAGGGCATGAGCTGAGGCTTCGATTCTAGTTCCGTTTTTTTAGGAGGGCTAGAACGGTGAGACCATGTTGCGAGAAAGATGTGGGCTAATCAGCACGTTTTTCCCATGGAATAGGCGGGAGTCTAGGAATCGCGATTGAGTTTTGTCACAATGGGACCGAGAAGATTGCTCCTCGCCCACCTCCCCTACCCTCCTCTCCATGGATCCACATCGATGCTGTCGTTGAAACCTCAATCAGGACCATTGAGTTCCAAGAAGTTCTCCTATTCGTTGAGAGCTTTATCGCGAGAAGCAGTGCGAGATTCAATAGCACGAATTTGGACGATGGCATTAGGGGTGACTTTAGTCTGCGCACTAACATCGTGGGCGTTGGCTTGGCAAGAAACGGCGTCGACAAAGATCGAGCCGGTTAAGTTGGAACGCGTTCCTCCCAAAACTCTGGCGGAGGTTGCGCAGAGCATTGAAACCTTGCCAGAGTTTGAAGTGGAGTTGGTAGCAGCAGAGCCTTTGGTACAAGATCCTGTTGCGTTTGCGTTCGATGCACGCGGGCGTTTACTGGTGATTGAAATGCTCGATTACAGTGAGCAAGACAAAGAATCATTGGGGCGATTGCGTCGTTTAGAAGATACCGACCACGATGGCCGCATGGATCGAGTTGAAACCATCTTGGATCATCTATCATGGCCGACAGCTTTGGCGTTAGTCAATGAAGGCGCTTTGGTCGCTGCAGCCCCCGATCTGTATTGGATAGACATTGCCAAACGTCTTGGGGACGCACAGGTGAAGCCAGAAACATGGGCCACGGGATTCGGTAGGTCCAACGTGCAAGGCTTAATCAATTCTTTTCGCTGGGGTTTAGATCAGCGATGGCATGCCACCACGAGCAGTAACGGTGGCGACATCAAAGGCCTGTTGACGCTCGATTCACTGTCAGTTCGCTTACAAGATATTGCGATCGATACGCGAACTCGCAGGTTGGGGACAGTGCCCGGCGGTGGGCAGCACGGCATGGACTTTAACGCATTCGGCGACAAGTTCGTGAGCAGCAACAGCGATCACTATCAGCAAGTTATCGCTTGGCAATATCCCGATTGGACCTCACAGGTTTTGTCGAAGCCACTAACATTGCGGCGGAGTATGGCTTTGGACGGCCCGCAAGCAGAAGTGTATCGCGCATCGCCGGTGGAAGCGTGGCGAACTTGGCGAACTGAACTGCGTGTTACCGGCAAAGTTCCAGGTATCGTGGAAGGTGGTGGTCGTGCCGCAGGGTATTTTACTGGGGCGACGGGTGTCGTGGTCTATGACGGCGATCAATGGGGTGAGCTAGAGTTTCCGACGGCTTTCGTTGCCGACGTTGGCGGAAACTTGATTCACCGCAAGAAAATGATGCGTCGCGGATTGTGGTGGTATGGTGAACGCGTTGATGAGCAACGTGAATTTTTGCGATCCAGTGACATTTGGTTCCGCCCTGTGCAAATGGGAGATGGGCCCGATGGCTGCCTCTATATTGCCGACATGGCTCGGGAAGTTATCGAACATCCGGCAAGTTTGCCACCAATGATAAAAGGTCAACTGGATCTGACATCGGGGCGCGATAAGGGACGTATTTGGCGAGTGAAAGCGAAGGATCGACCTATCCGTCGGGAGGCTCCAAATCTCGATCAACTGTCGACTGTTGAGTTAGCTGCCATCACCGGACATGCAAACGGTTGGCATCGTGAAACGGCGGCCCGGTTGCTGCATGAACGAAATGATCCTGCGGCGATCGAGGCACTTCGCGAAGTTGCGTTAAAGGGAGTGTTGCCTGAAGGACGCGTGCAGGCTATCGCTGTGCTTGGCAGTTATGAAAAAGGTCTCAATGAAACGGTCATCGTGGCCGCGTTGAACGATGTAAGTCCTCGTGTCCATCAGCAAGTGCTTTGGCAAATGGGGCGAAACAAGATATCCAGTTTTGGCAACGCTGCGTTGAGCCACGAGGTATCGCGTATTGCCAACGAAGGAAGTCTTGAGTCTCAGTTTTGGTTAGCACTTTACTTGGGGCAACTTGCAACCTACCAGCCCGAACTGCGAAAAGATGTTCTGTATCAAGAGTTAGTCACGGCGTTGGTTGTTACTCAATTGAACCAAGATCGACGCATCGAACTGGCCAACTGGTCTGAATATGTGTTGGCTGTCGAATGGTGTTTGGGTGAAAACGCTCTTTCGATATTTGAACAAGTCATGAATCGAAAGGTAGATGAGTCCGACGTTTTGCAGCCTTGGATTGAAAGTTTGTTGTTTGGTGCGTTGAAGCATAAGCCGACTTCCGAAGTGCTCGAGAGTTTCTCGGCGGTTTGGACGAAATGCTCTCAGAGCGATGAGCACGAGCAAGTGATTTTGGCGAAGTGGCTGATCGAAGCGTTGGAACGCAAGTTCGCTCCTGCTACAACCTGGTGTCGGGCTGAAGCGGATGAAGCGATGCAGGCTTGGTTAAAGAATCGCTTGTTGCCACAAGTGGATAAAGCCATCAAAGATAGTCGCGGTGTCTTAGCTCGCGATTTGTTGGGATGGGAGTTGTTAAATCGCTTGCCTGCAGCGGAGAGGTTGATGCTCTTGCAACGCGCTTTGGCCGAGAATGTTTCCTCTACCGTTCAAGTCGCCGCGATTAAGACCATGGTGGCCAATGATGTTTCACACTTCGATTTACTGCTCGCTGCATTGGGTGAAATGGCACCGGAAGTTTATACCGTTGCCCTGGAAACCATGGCTGGTCGAGAATTGGGAGCAGGTAAACTGATTGATTCGGTGGAGCAAACTCAAGTTGCAGCTGGGACACTCCCGCCAGAGATATGGTTGACGTTGGAGAGGTTACCTAATGAAGGCTTAGCGGCTCGTGCAAAGAAATTGCACGCGAGTTTGTTTCCAACGGTGGCATGGGAAGAGGTCGCTGGTGGCTATCGCAAAGCTTGGGAAGAGACGCCGAATTTAGAGAATGGAAGATTGGTTTTTCGAAAGTTGTGCAGTTCCTGTCATCGCATCGAAGAAGAGGGAGTTCACATTGGGCCACCTCTGGCTTCGGTGATTGAAAAGTCGAACGAACAACTAGCGTTGTCCGTATTCCAGCCTAACGCTGAAGTCGATCCGCGATATCAGATGTATCAGATCGTGACGGATGATGGCGTTGTTCACACAGGATTGATGGACTCATCGCAAGGTGATGTTGTGGTGCTCCGCAATGCCAAGGGTGAGTTAGAGCGTTTTCAACGGAGTGAGATTGAAGTCTTAAAGGCTTCTGGAAAATCTCTGATGCCGGAAGGTTTGTTGTCGCAAATGAAGCCGGATGAGTTCCGCGACGTTCTGGCGTTTATTCGTCAATATGCAGGCCGTAATCAGTCACCCATCAAGGAGAAGTAATCGTGAAACTAAACGTTGCGAGCTGTGATTGTCGAGGAGTGACTTGGTGTTATTGGCGCATGATGGCCATCGTTCTATCGGTAGTGTTTCTGTGGGGTAGTAGCGCATTGACTCTATCTGGAGCAAGTTTGTTGCAGGCCCAAGAGCTCAAGGTGGGTTATTTTGATGTCGATGCCTCGCCGAGCATAGGTAGTCCACTCGCTTACGATCCTTGTGTGGAGGTTAGTGATCCCCTCAGTTGTCGCGGTGTTGTGATTGTGGGTGCGGGTAAGCCCATCGTGTTGGTAACGATCGATTGGTTGGGGGTGGCTAACGATGGTCATGAAGAATTTCGACGCCGCTTAGCTGAGTCAATTGGAAGTCAAGCAGATCGCATCAGTCTTCACGCATTGCATCAACATGACGCACCACGCTGCGATTTGGGGGCGATGCGATTGTTGGAGCAAGCCGGCTGTACCAAACAGCATTACGATCGCATGTTATGGCAACGTGTGCTTGAAGGGACCATGGCGGGTGTGAAAGAGGCGATTCAAAATGCCCAGCCTTTTGACCAAGTCGGTTATGGTGAAGCTGAGGTCCAAGATGTTGCCTCGAATCGCCGTTTGCTCGATGCGAATGGGAAGGTAGCTGTAACGCGGTATACAGCGACGCGGGATGCAGCGGTGCGTGCGATGCCGACCGGAACCATTGATCCCAAGTTGCGGTTGATCAGTTTTTGGAAGGGTGATAAGCCGTTGGCCGCATTGACCTATTACGCCACGCATCCGCAGAGTTTTTACAGAACAGGCAAAGCGAATCCGGATTTCCCAGGTTTGGCCCGCAACAGCTTTGCCCAGCGCGTGGGATTACCGGTTGTTCATTTCAATGGTGCAGGTGGGAATATTGGAGCTGGTAAATGGAATGACGGTTCGGTTGAGAATCGGGCGGTCTTAGCGGGCAAGGTTGAGGCTGGGATGTTGAAGGCGTGGGAGTCGACGCAGCGAACGAAGGTCAGTGTTAACGATGTGGAATGGAAATCGCTCCCCGTCCGATTACAACCCGGCGGACACATTCAGCGTGAAGCGTTAGAGGCAGCGGTGGCGGATGCAAATGTCGATCCGGTGATGCGTTTGAATTCCGCCGAACATCTTTCGTATTTGAATCGTTATGACCGAGGTGGAGCGATCGATGTGGGGCGTCTCAAGTTGGCCGACGTGCAAATCGTGCATATGCCAGGCGAGTTGTTTGTGGAATATCAACTGGCAGCGTCCGCCATGGTCCCTGGTGGAAAGGTAGCGCTGGCGGCCTATGGTGATTATGGGACAGCCTATATCGGGACGGCCATTGGATATGAACAGGGTGGGTATGAGACCAGCAACCGAGCGACTTGTGTTGGACCGGGGGCTGAGGCGGTTTTGGTGGGGGCAATGCAGGAATTGCTGGGGGCCAAAGAGCGGAACATTGGGCCTTTAGGTGTGCCACCCGACCCTCCGGCTGTGGGGGCTGCGACAGAGACTCCCAAATGATCGTAGAGCCCAGAATTTTCAGGAATCTGCCTGCTAATCGGATTCGGCCAGTAGCCAAATAGACATCTCGTCTGTATATTTGGTAATGCCTGAACATTAACGCAGAGGAATAATGCACTCTGTTTTCAGGCGATCAATGATTTTGGGATACGTTCTTGGGATCAGATCGCAGGGAGTGCGTCGCAATACAAGGGCGAGTGTTCGTCAACGCGAGTGCATCCAGCTTGGTGGCTGGAGCGTGTAGGCCTGAGTTTCTAAAACCAAGCCATCGCGAACCCAAAACTAAGTGGCTGACAATTGAAGTCGGCACCGTTTTGGGGATACGACCACAAGTTACAGACATAAGTTTACATCTGAATGAGAGGGGAAACAAGGATGACACGTCCATTAACGGAGCGTCAGCAAGCGGTTTATGACTTTATTCGCGAGAAGATCCTTAAGAGAGGCTACGGCCCAACCGTTCGCGAAATCGGCGAAATTCTCGATATCAAGTCGCCAAACGGGGTGATGTGCCATTTGCGTGCTCTGGAACGCAAAGGGATGATCAATCGTGCAGCCAACAAATCGCGAGCTATTGAGCTCACCGAAGCCCTTAACCGCAATGCTTCGCCTGGTTTGCCTATGGCGGGCCGAGTAGCCGCTGGTGCGTGCTCATTGGCTTTCGAGCAGAACGAAATGGTTGACTTCGCGGAAATGTTCCAAAAAGAAAACCGCTTCGTCCTCGAAGTGACCGGCGACTCCATGATCGATGCCCATATCCAAGATGGGGACTTCGTGGTAATCCAGAAACAATCGAAGGCTTCACCAGGTGACGTTGTCGTTGCTCAAACTCCAGACGGCGAAGCAACCCTGAAGTACTGGTATCCAGAAAACGGTCGCATTCGTTTGCAACCAGCTAACCGTCACATGAAACCTATCTATGTGAAAGAAGCCAAAGTTCTCGGTATCCTCGTCGGCGTCGTCCGCCGAGTGAAGTAGCAGGCTGGAGGGGTGAGGCTAAAGGCTGAATCACTGAATCACTGAATCACTGAATCACTGAACCACTGAACCACTGAACCACTGAACCACTGAAAACTAAAGGGGGCCTTACCAGCCCCCTTTTTTCGTTTCTGTCTTTATTGTCTTTAGCCTACAGCCTCAAGCCTCACCCCTCCAGCCTGTTACGCCGCTTTCTGTTGCGGTTCGATTTGGCCCAGCTTGTTGTACAGAGTTTTCAGGCTGATACCCAGTTCTTCGGCGACAGCCGGTTTGTTCCCCTGGTGACGCTGCATCGCTTCTTGAATCGCTTGCAGTTCCATGTCGCGTAACGACATCGGCTGTTGGAATTTGATCGTCTTACGTAATCGGCGTTCGGTGAAGTGCCGAGGGAGGTGGCTCGAATCGATCGGAGGCGCGTCGCATAAAATTGTCGCATGTTCGATCACGTTGGCCAACTCGCGCACATTGCCTGGCCACACATGACCGCACAACTCTTCCATCGCATCTGGAGTAAAGGGTTCCTTTACATGGGATAGCTCAGGGCGAGCGCGGTAAAACAAATGCGTTGCCAGTTCGGGTAAGTCGGAGAGACGTTCACGCAATGGAGGCACATTGATTTCGAAGGCATTGATGCGGAATAGTAAGTCTTCGCGGAAGGTTCCTTCTTCAACCATGCCCTCCAAATCGCGATGCGTAGCGCATACCACACGCACATCGACTTTGAACGGAGTGCTGTCGCCCACACGACGAATTTCACCACTTTCGAGCACGCGTAAAAGTTTCGCCTGCAGTGGGAGTGGCAATTCGCCGATTTCGTCGAGGAATATGGTGCCACCATCAGCTACTTCGAACAAGCCTTCACGATGTGTATCGGCGCCAGTGAACGAGCCTTTGCGATGACCAAACAACTCGCTCTCGATTAGGTTTTCTGGGAGGGCGCCACAGTTCACTGCGACAAAGGGTTGATCGCGACGCGGGCTGCAATCATGTACGGCTCGCGCGACGAGTTCTTTACCGCAACCGGTTTCACCGCGAATCAACACGGTGCTGATGGCGGGGGCCACTTTTTCGACCAACTTGCGGACTTTCTCCATCGATGGATGTTTGCCGATGAGTTGCATCTTCCCTTGCTTGTGTTCGAGCTGGCGTTGTGCCGCTTGATACTTCATGGAAAGATCGCGACGTTGAGCGATGCGGGTGAGCAAGGTTTCGAGATCGGCAAGTCGGCACGGTTTGGTGATGTAATCGCAGGCACCATAACGCATGGCTTGAATGGCCGATTCAACGGATTGTTTACCGGTAAGAACGACCGCTTCGATGTTCGGGTAGATCTCTTTGGCGCGTTGGATGACGCCGATCCCGTTAAGTCCGGGCATATCAAGGTCGACCAACAAACAGTCATAACTATCCTTTTCCAAGGCAGCGACAGCCGTCAAACCGTCTGGGCAGACGGTGACGCGATGGCCCATGCGAGGAAGTTCTAGACGCATGACTTCCTGCAATGACTCTTCATCATCTGCAAAAAGAATCGACAACGATTTAAGCGGCTTGGACGTGTTTTTCATTGGACTGTACAGGTTCGTTCTTAGGTAATATGACTTCAAACCGGGAGCCTTGTCCGGGCCCCTTGCTGAAGGGAACAATCTGGCCACCATGATCTTGGACAATTCGATACGAGATCGAAAGTCCGAGCCCGGTACCTTTGCCATCACGGCGGCGAGTGAAAAAGGGTTCAAAGAGGTGTTGCATGGTCTCGGCAGTCATACCGCAACCATTGTCTTCGATCACGAGGCGGACCGAAGTGCCGACCATATCCAACGTCACTTCTACTGTGCCGTTGGGATCAAGGCTATCGAGCGCATTGGTGATCAGGTTCAAAATGACTTGTTTGATTTCTTGTGGAATGACCCAGGCCACCAAGCCTGGTTTCGATTTCAGGCGGACTTGCTTCTGTCGATATTGGCCAAGATGTTTGACCATGGCGATCACATCATCCGTAAGGGCCGCAATGTCTGTCGGCTGCTTCTGACGGATGTCGCCCATGCGCGAGAAATCGAGCAAGCGTTCGGTGATGCCTTTGCAGCGAAACGCTTCATCCTGAATACGACGCAAATAGGTTTTGAGAATATTGATCTGATCTTGGTCGAGCAGAGGCCCCTCTTCGCCATCACGAGGTGTGATCACATCGTAGAGCCGTTGTTCCAGTGCTTCCGCACTCCAGGCGATCGATGCCAATGGATTGTTGATTTCGTGGGCCACTCCCGCAGCCAAGAAGCCGACGCTGGCTAACTGTTCGCTCCGAACCACTTCGCGAGTTCGCTGTTGGACTTCGCGGTTGAGATTATTGCGTATACGCACGAAACTGTCGGTCATCTGATTCATCGCCGAAGCTAATTCGGAGATTTCATCGTTGCTTTTACAGTCGATTCGATGGTCAAATTCACCACGAGCTACACGGCGGCAGCCATCCAACAAACGCTTGAACGGTGTCACAACGGATAGACGCAAAAAGACGATCGCGGTACCCAACAGTATCGAGGCCACCGCCATGCTGAGACCGCTGAGTACAATCCACGTGCGATAACGTACGCGAACTTCATCCCGGAAATGCACCATCCGCTGTTGCAGGATCATTGGGAGTTTATGGCCGTATTGCCGCACTTTGTTCAATTCACTCGCCAGTTTTTCGGAAGGATTGTCGAGGCTTGTAGGGCTGCTCTCGACTTCCTTTTGAATGATGGCCAACGAATCTTCAATTCGTTTGACCAATTCAATTTCACTTGAACGGTCCGCCAATAGTGGGTCGGCATCCAAACTGTAATGCAAATGTTTTTCGTAACGTCGCAATTTGTCGCGAACCGACTGCATTTGTTGCAAGAACTTTTCGCGTTCAAACAATCCACCATCGATTGGTCCACCTTCATTGGGTGCCAAACTGATTGTAGATCGTGAGCGGAAGCGAAGCTCGTCAATCGATTCGGTCACTTCGTTAGAGAGTGGCAGCTCGGCTGCACGAAAACTGATCGCAGCAGCCAGTCCGCGATAGGAATACGCTCCGCGCACGCTGCTATAGGTCAGCAGCGCTAAAGGGACGGCAATAGCCGCGATCCCTATGAGCATTTTCTTGCGAATGGTCCACTGTTTCTTCACAATTCTCTCCACCTATCGTTCCGCTTATGTGTCGTCGGCGGTCGTAGCAGACATCAGTCGACACTGCGGCTGATAAGGGAAATACCAAAATAAGGTTAGCCAGAGCAAGGCGAATTTGTTGAAAGTGTGGGGCTAGTGTCGATAGACCCTACGCATGAGCCAAAGGCCGATAAGAAATAGAATGAGATTTCCGAGCCATACGCTATAGGCTGGCCAGATGCCGTTTTTGGCTCGGTCCAAGCCTAAAGCAAACAAAGGATAGTAGACAAGCAAGATGGGTAAGAAGCAGGCTCCGAAGCTGGTCCAGTAGTCGGCCGACTTCATGCTGATGGCTAGCGGAATACCGAGCCAAATAAAGAAGAAACAGCTAAACCCCATCGCCCACCGACGCCAAGGCTCTGTTCTCAATTTGGATAGGCGACGCCCGCCATCTTCCAATTGCCACAAAAGATGATGGGAAGTTGGATTATCGAGCTGATCAAATCGACCGCTCATCAGATCCATACCCACCATTGTTGCCAGCTCATCTTTTCGCGTTTCCAACGAGGCCAATTGGATGTTGACCTGATTGCCAATATCACGCAAAGCATATTGCGATGGGCTGTTTTGATCGGCCCCTTTGCGCGTCGCTCGATTTAAGGGAATCTCTTCTTCACTGATACCAGGAAAAGATCCCATCACTTGACCACCCATGTCCCATTGGGCATCGTAAAGTTGGATACGCAACTTTTCACTTTGGGGATCGAGTTTCAACTGCCCCTTCGTGGCAGTGATGGTCATCGGTTGTCCGCTTTCAGGATGGAGATTGATGGTTGGTTGAATGAGCCAGCGATCTTGGACATCTTGAACATGAATCGAAAAGCCCTTCGATGTGCTGTAAGAGCGGTGATTGCGAAGAACGCGATATACGATTTCTTCGATCGAGTTCATGATAACGCGATTGATTCCCGGCTTGCCCCAAGAAACAGCTAAGTCACTGGTCCACACGGCAAGCGGGCTAAACAAGAAAGCCAGAATCAGTGTGGGAGTCATGATGCGATTAGGAGGTAAGCCAATCGATTTGAGCGCTAAGATTTCGTTGTCCGCCGACATTCGACCATAAACACTGCAGACGGCAAACAGCAACGTGGCGGGGACTGCAAACTGCAGAGCCAGCGGAAGAAAATAAGGCATCAATTGAAGGATCGCCAACGGCCCCAGGCCCTCAGCGATTAATTGCTGGACCACGCCACCCACCATAATCAAGGACGTTGCCGCGACCAGCGCGATGCTGAATAATTTCAGCACTTCAATCAAGATGTATAAATGAAAACGGGCGATCAAGGGCCGACGATCCTTCGGGCTCTTTGTACTGAGTGGAGTGAAGTTGCGGACTGTGCAATCCAAGCCACAGCATAGCTATCGGCGAAAAAACAATGGCATCCACTCCCCTGCTCTTTCCCCGCTATAATGATGCTAACACGCTTGGGAGGCTGGGGAAAAGAGAGGTTTTACAGATCGATTCCCGAATCGCTACTACGATCTTGACCCTGTTTGCGAATTTGCCCCATGGTCTCAATGATAGCACTTCCATAGCCTCGAATGGCATGGATGAGATCGCCTTTGCTAGCGGCTTCTTCGCCTTGCTTGCAAAGGCCATCCAACTGAGACCAATTAATTTTCCAGCGTCTTTCTTGCGACGCTTCTCTTAATGCTTGCATGGTTCCTTTGAGTCGATCCACCAGAGCCATGTCGGGTTTGCAATTGAATTTGCGATAAGGTCCACGGCCATATTGAGTTTGGTCATTGTTTTCTGTGGCATAGTTCGTGCTTTGAACGATGCCGGTGACGAAAGCAATAGCGCCAAGTACGCCCGCCACAATGGCCAAGGGGAAATTGGCCATAAAGGCAAATAATCCAGCTGCTAGCAAACAAAGCACAGTTACCACAATCAACGCAACTGATATGTTTCGTTTGTTGGGGTTCACTTCTTGTCGTGATTGAGGGGTGACCGAAGATGAAGTGACAATTTCTTTGCCGATGACTTCAGCGATCAAGATCGTGATATTGTCCGGGCCGCCACGCAAGTTGGCGAGATCGACCAAAACTTGGCATGCTTTCTGAGCCGAGAAGGCTTGGAGCATCGCTCCGATTTCTTCGTCGGTGACTAAGCCAGTGAGCCCATCGCTGCACAGCAGAAAGCGATCCCCTTTGAGGATTGGGAACGGGCCTTCCAGGTCCACTTGTACCACGGGATTGGGGCCAAGCGAACGGGTGATTACGTTTTTGGGAATCAGTCCGCTGCGGGCGGATTCTTCAGACACATCGCCAGCCGCTCGCATTTCCCAGACCAAGCTATGGTCAAAGGTAAGTTGTTCGATGAAGTCGCCGCGGACACGGTAGACGCGGCTATCTCCCACATGGGCTGCAACGGCTCCTTCGGGGAGAAGCAACAAGACGCTGGCAGTCGTGCCCATGTTGCGGAACTCAGCGTTCGCCTGCCCGCGTCGGTAGATCTCGCTGTTCGCTTCGATGACGGCTTGCTGGATTGCTTCAACCGCTAATGGAAGAGGGAGCTTGCGATAATGGTGTGGCACACGATCGACGGCCATTTTGCTAGCAAGCTCGCCAGCTGCATGGGCGCCCATACCGTCGGCCACCATAAATAGATGCCCATATTTTTCCCAGGTCGACTTGGTATCCGCCAACTGGACTGTGGCCGAGTCCTGGTTGTTTTGTCGGCGCATGCCCAAATCCGAAATGACCGCATGGTCAACGGCAACGTGCCAGATCGGTTTATTTTCGCGTGGGTCGGCGGAAGATGACAACGGTGAAGTCTCGTCCCTCATGGGGATTTCGCGGCGTGGGCTCAGGTAGGCTTCGCTGTGGGTGGCGACCTTCCCAACAATGCTCCAATCATGGTTAGCAAATGCTTGGAATTCAAGCATGGGGAAGCTTATACCGCATCGATCAAGGTTCGTCGATGTTGATCTGGCCTAGAATCCAGACGGTTTCTATACTCCGCCCCGCAGTAGTGTACTGCAGAACGATGGCGGGGTGGAAGAACCGCAGCCGGAATGAGGCAAGAGTGCCATGAAAAAATGTAATAGCGACGGTCCAAACTCAGGGAAGGTTTTGCAGGAGCAAGCGGCGATCGCGCTCCAAGCCAAACGCACCCGCATCGCAAAATCGGCCAAAAAGCGTTCAAAAACGCTCTTTTTGGGGATCTTGTTGGCTGTTTCCGCGCTTCCATCATTCGGTTGCGTTCGTCGTCGGCTCACGGTGCGAACCAACCCTCCCGGTGCGGCTGTGTATGTCGACAAGCATCCCATCGGCCACACCCCCGTGTCGGTACCATTTACCTATTACGGGACTCGAAGTGTCGAGGTTATTCGCGATGGTTACCGAACAGAAAAGGTAATGCGGACACTTTCGCCACCGTGGTATGAATATCCACCCATCGATTTTTTGGCGGAAACATTCTGGCCTTGGGAAATCCGGGATGAACGAATCATCGATATCGAAATGATTCCCGAACCGATTGTGTCGTCTCCCGAACTGATGAAGCGGGCTGAGGAGCTCCGAATGCAGGCTGCCCAGGGTGTTGCCGTGTCACTCCCACCCCCTGCTCTGACTACTCCAACACCAGTCATTGTCCCGTCCACTCCTTTGCCGCCGGCCAATACTTTGCCACCAGCGGGCGTTTTTCCTCAACCAGCGATTACGCCGACACCCACTCCAAGTTATGTTCCCAATCCGCCATTGCAGAGCGGAACATCGGGGTTACCTGCCTGGCAGCCAGGTGATTTGAACGCGGGACCTGTGATCGAGGGGTTGGTGCGGCCCGGTGGTCAACCACCTACCAGTTTGCCGAACGTCGGCATTCCAGGGGCTGGATTCCGACCGCAAGTTGAAGGCCAACCCAACCCACCTCCAAGTGGTTCGGGCGATTGGCAAGATAACTAATGCCCAAGTCGAACTGCCGCTCGTATGGCGATCCGATTTAGTTGAACTGAAAAAGAATCTTGCGTTGGACATTGTGTAAGTCCCAACGCAAGTCACGGGCTATTTGATGCCGAGTCCTGAACCGCGCGAATCGAGTGCACCGCGAACGCCGAGTTGACGTGGATCGCGCGCGATCTTATCCGTGAAGACTCGCACATCTTCGACAATCGGTTGCAAGCGATGGGTAAGTTGTTCGACGTTCTCAAGAGTTTGCACCAGTTGAACATAAAGCTGTTCATCCTCGATCAAACGGGCAACGGTACCGTTACCCGAATTGAGTCGAGCGGAGAATTGACGCAGGTCGAGCAACAACGCGTCCAAGTTATCGATGGTTCGCAAGACATCCTCGGTCGCTTCGGGAGCGCGTTGAGCTAATGGTTCTGTGATTTGGGCCACATTACCTAACGCTTCGTCGGCGTTCTTCAAAGCGGACTCGGCAGCGGTTCCCACCTTTTCAAAGTTCTTAAGAGTGAGTTTGGTCTGTTCGATCACTTCACCCGAACGACGCACAACATCTGGGAATTGTTCGATCGAGGCGATCAACGCTTGACGCAATTTGGGGTCACCCAAAATCGCTTCGACAGAATCGAGCGTTTGATTGAAGTTGTCAATCGTTTGCTCGGTCTTCTTGAAGATGTTTTGTACTGATCCATCTTGAGTTCCCATCAACGCGCGTACATCGCGAGCCAATAATGAAATCTCATTGCCCGCTTTATCAATCGATTGCAGTGTGGTTGAAAAGTTATCCTGCATCGCTAAGACGCTTTCGAGTGGATCACTGGCTACTTCACCACCTTTCAACAGGTCTTGGTCTTTGAGGAAAGCATTGGCGATATCGAGTTCATCGGATTGCAAATCGCCATCTTTGATTCCATTGACTCCATCGAATCTCGCGATTAACGAAGGTCGGGTGGCTGGTAGGAACTCGATCACCGCATCGCCGGTGATTAAGGATCCGTTCTTGATACGAGCGATTTCACCAGCTTTGATCGGATATCGTTTCTCAAGCTCCAATGTCAAATTGACACCACCATCGCCATCTTGCAACTTCACGCCTACCACACGACCAATGCGCACGCCGCTCTTGCGAACGGGGGTGTCGATTTCCACTCCCGGCGCAGAAACAAAGTTGATGGTCACGGTGTAGTGTTCGATCAAAAAGTTCGGAATCGCGCCAAAGAAGAAGATCAAGATGATCCCAATGACGGCTGATGCCAAAACCAAAACACCGACGCCGAAGCGATAAGCTTTATCATCCATTTCGGCAGGCTCCTAAAATTGTCTCAATGAGTCTTGTGGGAACTGGCTGGGCGTTAAATCGGCGTCGCTCCAACGACGCAATTCCATCAACCGTTCACCCGCTTCACCTTCCACAAACTGCCGTACGCGTTTGTCCTCGATATATTCCAAACCACTCGGCGGACCATCGTAAATGATCTGTGATTCGTTTGGTTCAAGTCGTGGGAAGGGATACAACATAATGATTCGATCGGCGACTTTCTTAGCGGTTCGCATATCGTGTGTCACCACGATGCTGGTGACAGGATATTTTTGACGTGTGCGTAAGATCAATTCGTTGATCACATCGGACATGATGGGATCTAGTCCCGTAGTGGGCTCGTCGTAGAGTACTAATTCGGGTTCTAAGATGAGGGCTCGAGCAAGACCAACACGTTTTCGCATACCACCCGATAATTGCGATGGACGTTTGGGGATCACACTCTCAGGTAGTCCCACTTCGTTGAGGCGTTCGATGACCATTTTCTCGGTGTTGCGAGTGAGATCTAAGCCTTGTTGTACCAGAGGGAAAGCGACGTTTTCACCAATGGTCATACTGTCAAACAGGGCTGCGTTTTGAAAGACAAAACCAAACTTGCGACGCAGTTTTGTCATCTCGACATTGTTCAAAGCGTGAATGTCGCGGCTATCGTAAAGTACTTTGCCTGATGTGGGCTTGATCAGGTTGACGATCGACTTCAGCAACATTGTCTTTCCACAACCGCTCTCACCAATGATCGCCAGTGTTTGGCCACGAGGAATCACTAAATTGATGTCGCGCAAAATCTGCTGCGAGCCGTAGACCAAATTGAGCTGTTGAGTTTCAATCAACGTGCGATCGTACGGTCGCGATGAATCGTGAAGGGTTGAGTTGGGTATGCTGACCATAGGGGCTTCCTCTTAGAACAATACGGCCCCGCGTGGCCAAAGCATCGTATAGATCGCTTCCAATAAAATATTGAGAATCACATCGATGCCCAAAATGAGTACAAAGCTCAGCACGAAAGCGGCAGTGGCCGCTTTGCCGACACCCTCAGCACCTGCTTGGCAATGAAAGCCTCGATAGCAGCTCACCACCGCAATGATGGCTCCAAAGAAGACACTCTTGAATATCCCGCTGAAGAAATCAAAGCCACCCACATAATCTCGACTATTGCGCAAGTATTGTGCATGGTCGATATTGAGAATGATAACGCTGTAGAAGTAACCACCGACGATGCCCATGAAGTCCGCCATGATGGTCAACGCGGGGATCAAGAATATGCAAGCCAGGAATCGAGGGACAACCAAATAGTGAACTGGGTCGGCACCCATCGCCAATAATGCATCGATCTGTTCGGTCACACGCATCGTGCCGATCACCGCAGCCATCGCACTTCCGACGCGTCCCGCCAACATGGTCGCCGCCAATACGGGCCCCAGTTCGCGGACGAGCGACATGTTGATCACCGCACCCAGCTTATTCTCCAAGCCGATGGTGTGGAATTGAGCATAGCTTTGAATCGCCAGCACCATGCCGATGAAGGTGCCCGTCAAAGCGACCACCGGAAGACTCAAGACGCCGACTTGATAAAAGACCGGTAGAATCGTTCCGCGTTTCGGTGAAGCGGTGAAAAGCCAGCGAAGCATCGTGTAAGCAAACAGCGCAATGTCACCCAAGGTGATCAAGCCATCGATCACCACGGCTCCCCAATTGCTGATCCCGCGAGCAGCTCCAGCGGTCATTCGCTGTGTCTGCTGGGTCATCGTTTCCAGGGTTAGTAGGTTTCGCATCGTCCTGCCATACACATCCAAACAGAAAGGTCCGTCTGTTAAGTTGTATCGACCAGGTAGAATTTGCGGCCTGAGGGAAATCTTCTCAATTTTACGAAAAAGAATGAAGAAAGCCCCTCGAATGTACAAGCATTCGAGGGGCTTTTCTGAGTTGCTAGCAAAACCATTCAGGTTGTGTTACGGACTGGGGCAAAGGTCTCCGCAACCGTTAGTTGGATGCGGTCGCCAGGTCGGCATCCGACTTGCCGCGGATTTCGCCACGGAAGTCGAGTCGTACGAATTTGCCTTCATCATCCTTAATCACACCGATGGTGATGGTGTCTTTACCTTCGAAGGTTCCACGAAGCAGTTCTTCAGCCAACGGATCTTCGACTCGTTGTTCGAGAGCTCGACGCAACGGACGAGCACCGTAATCGAGGTTGGAGCCCTTCTTGATGAGGAATTCTTTGGCTTCGTCGGTGAGTTCCAAGCGGAAACCACGTTCTTCCAAACGCTTGCGAACCTTTGACAATTCGAAATCGACGACCTTCTTCAAGTCATCCTTATTGAGGTGACGGAAGATGATGGTGTCATCCAAACGGTTAAGGAATTCGGGACGGAATACGCGTTCAACTTGATCCATCACACGTTGCTTCATCGCATCGTAGGAGGCATCGTTGTCTGGGCGTTGGAATCCAAACGAGGCTTCGTTCTTAATCGCTTCCGCACCAGCGTTGGTGGTCATGATCAAGATGGTGTTACGGAAATCGACGTTGCGACCGAAGCTATCGGTCAAGCGACCTTCTTCCATCACTTGCAACAACATATTGAAGACGTCTGGATGCGCCTTTTCAATTTCGTCGAGCAAAACAACGGCATAAGGACGACGGCGGATTTTTTCCGTTAACTGACCACCTTCTTCGTAACCCACATATCCTGGAGGGGCACCAATCAAGCGGCTAACGTTGTGTTTCTCCATGTATTCGCTCATGTCGATGTGAATCAACGCATCGGCATCACCGAACATGAATTCAGCCAAAGCTTTGGCCAACAAAGTTTTACCAACGCCGGTTGGACCTGCGAAGATAAAGCAACCTGTTGGACGTTTTGGATCTTTCAAACCGCTACGGCTGCGACGGACAGCCTTGCAAACGGCCGATACCGCCAAGTCTTGGCTGACGACGCGTTTGTGCAATTCCTCTTCCATCTTCATCAGGCGGAGGCTGTCTTCGGTGCTGAGGCGAGTCAAAGGAATACCGGTCATCTTGGAGACAACTTCGGCAATCACTTCTTCGTCGACGACACCATCAGCATCTCGGCTCTTTTCGCGCCAATCGCGGGTGATTTGTTCCTTCTTTTTGCGAAGTTTGTCGGCTTGATCACGCAAAGAGGCTGCCTTCTCAAAATCTTGATTGGCGACGGCCTCTTCTTTTTCTTTGTTCAAGCGTTCTACTTCGTCATCGATTTCTTTCAAATCGGGTGGCTTGCTCATGCTGCGTAGACGCACCCGAGCACCCGCTTCGTCGATCACGTCGATAGCCTTATCAGGGAGGCAACGCGCGGTGATGTAGCGCTCGCTCATTTCAACAGCGGCCACCACAGCATCGTCGGTGATCTGAACGCGATGATGTTCTTCATAACGCTCGCGAAGACCCTTGAGGATTTCAATGGTTTCCGCTTTCCCGGTTGGTTCAACAATGATTTCTTGGAAACGACGTGCTAACGCACTGTCTTTTTCGATGTACTTGCGGTACTCGTCCAAGGTGGTAGCACCGATGCACTGGATTTCGCCGCGAGCCAAAGCTGGCTTCAAGACGTTAGCCGCATCGATAGCACCTTCCGCACCACCAGCACCGACGAGTGTATGCAATTCGTCGATGAACAAGATTGTGTTGCGAGCACGACGTACTTCATTCATCACCGCTTTGATGCGTTCTTCGAATTGACCACGATACTTGGTTCCTGCAACCATCATCGCCAAGTCGAGAACGACAATGCGTTTATCGGTGAGGATTTCGGGGACGTTGCCAGCAATCACGCGCTGAGCAAAACCTTCCACAATCGCCGTCTTGCCCACACCTGCTTCACCTAACAACACGGGGTTGTTTTTGGAGCGGCGGCAGAGAACTTGAATGGCTCGTTCAATTTCGCGTTCACGACCGATCACGGGATCGAGCTTCCCTTGACGAGCAAGTTCGGTCAAATCGCGTCCGAAGCTATCCAGGGCAGGTGTCTTGCTCTTGGAACCTTTCGTGGAACCCGTTGGCTCAGCGGCACCCGAGGATGCACCTACACCTTCGCGTCCACCGCGTTCGCCACCACCTTCTGAGCTATCGATACCATGTCCCAAAAGGTTGAGCACCTCATCGCGAACATCTTCTAACTTGAGACCCAAGTTCATCAGAACTTGAGCAGCTACACCTTCTTGTTCCCGAAGGAGACCGAGAAGAATGTGTTCGGTACCAACATAGTTGTGGTTCAAGTTACGTGCTTCTTCCATCGAATACTCGATGACTTTCTTGGCACGTGGTGTCTGAGGAAGTTTGCCCATGGTCACCATTTCAGGGCCACTTTGGACAAGCTTCTCAACCTCTAGGCGAATCTTACGGAGATCAACGTCCAGATTTTTCAACACATTGGCTGCTACACCGCTACCTTCTTTCACCAAGCCCAACAAAATGTGCTCGGTTCCGATGTACTCATGGTTGAATCGTTGAGCTTCCTGATTAGCCAACTGCATAACCTTGCGGGCGCGGTCGGTGAAGCGTTCGTACATGATTGATCCCCTCTTCAGCTAATATACGGCTTGGAATTCCGCGTCGAGCGGCCTTCCCCTGCCAAGTGTGCCTTCCAAATACTGGCGGCACAGAAAATCTAGGCAAGATTACCTCTGCAAAAAGTGTTCCGAAACCAAATGACTGCCAATTTATGCGCACTCGCTGGGACTTCGCTATACCCGTACGGCGCAAAACGAATAAACGGCCTACATCCAGATTCGGCTCGAACAGCATTTTTCAAGACTGTAGCCCCCAAGGCAATGGGACTACTCCCCAGATTCGCCTCAAGCGGCTGCGAATTCGTCTTCTTCTTCCACCGCCTCCTCATCCAATTCACGCTGCAGAAGTTGTTGCTCGCGTTCGATTTCCAGCAACCAAGGCGCTGCCGCTTCCCGCAATCGGATCTGCATAAGACATGTCGAACATTGATTCCATCGCTTGGTTCTGCGCAATATCCCCGCCAAAAGAAGGGCTGCTTGGATGTCGTCTGGACATTCCGTTAAGCGTTTGGTGAGCAAGCCTTCCGCATCGAACCAATTTCCTTTTAAGTACTCACGCTGCGCTTCCACAAAAAAATCTCGCGTTGGGACTTTGGGGGTCGCTCCAAGCCATTTCGGCAGTCGCAACATGGCATGAATGGCAGACACGCTCCAGAAAAGAAAGCAAAAAAGCCAGCCGCTCCAAATAAGCCACGCAGGTCCCCATTGCGGCCAAACCCAAGTCGCAATCAGCAAACTATTGAACGTTAGGGTGAATGCTAGCAATTCCAGAACTGCGAAAGGTTGGCCTAATAACCAAGCGGGAGCTAGGCCGGGAACGAAGCACAGACAACGTATGTAGGACGCGTTGGACATAGTCGCCTTGTATGTAGGGATAAAGTTCCGAACCGCTGCCGCCTCAAATCCTCAAGTTGTTTCCTCTTTCTTGTATCCTTCGCCCCCCATCGAGAGCAATCGAGATTTCGCCCGCACAACCGTAATAAAGCGAAAAGACAGAAACGGAGTTAGGGCACCCTGATGACTTTCACCAAAAGTATGGGGAGAAACTCGGCCTAGGGAAATTTTCCGACATACGAAGGATATAGCGAGATGAGGTGGCGTTATGCGCCGTGCATCTTCGGCATGTAGTGATCTACGCTTGGTTTTGCGGTCCTGAATTAGGTTTTGACAACACAATGATTCGAGCCTCCCGAAGATTCAAGAAACCTATCATTTGGCGATCTGGTGCGGCTGTCACTGAATTGGCGATTTGCCTTCCAGTTCTCGTGCTGATGTTGATGGCGACCATCGAATGTTGCTGCATGATCTTCGTGACACAAACGTTGCATATCGCAGCGTATGAAGGTGCTCGTGTGGCTTTGGTTCCCAAGATCACGCCAGCCCAAGTTGATTTCGCGATCCGTCAGATCCTTAACGACCGTCGAGTCCAAAACGCGACCATCACGATCGAGCCGAGCAATTTTGCGGCGGCTCCCATCCAATCCTTTATTCGGGTGCGTGTCACCGCACCTGCCAATAGCAACACGCTTGTGTCGCCTCTTTTCTTCACCAATCAGACGCTCCGAGGTGAGTGTTCGATGATGAAAGAATACTAATCCACTAGATGCTCATCATGAAACGAAGCGAGTTACTCAACATGCAAAAACTGCTCAAATTGAATCGACCTGAATTACCGAGTCGTCGTGGGGCAATCACCACGCTCGTGGCCATCATGCTACCGATGTTGGTGATCTTGGCTGCGTTCGCCATGAATTTTGCCTACATGGAACTTTCCCGTACGCAAGCCATGATCGCAGCGGATGCATCGGCTCGTGCAGGAGGCCGCACGTTTGCTTTAACGGGTAGTCTGGCGTCAGCCAAGATCAATGCTCAAAACGCTGCCAATCGCAATTTGATTGCAGGCCAAGTGTTACAACTCCGCGATTCAGATTTTATTACCGGCGTTTCAACGCGACCTTCATCGGCAGATCGCTTTAACTTTGTGCCGAGCACCAACAATCCTAATTCGTTGAAGGTTGTCATCAATCGAAACTCCAGCGGCATCAATGGTGGGATTCCTCATCTGTTTCCCAACGTATTTGGCGAGAGTTCGTTCGAAATCAGTCGCACGTCGATCTCCACTCGCGTCGATGTGGATATCGCTTTCGTGATGGACCGCTCTGGTTCGATGGCGTTTGCGGCAGATGAAGTTTCAACACCGTTCAGTTTGCCGATCAATGCTCCACCGGGTTGGTTCTTTGGCCAGCCTGCTCCACCTTTGTCGCGTTGGTTGGACCTCGATCATGCTGCCCGAGCCTTCTTGGCTGAACTCAATAGTTCACCCGTGAACGAACATGTCGCATTGGTGACCTATGGATCTTCCGCGACGATCGATCGATCCATGACAGGCAGTTACGGCGCTATTCAAAGCGGCCTCGATCACTACACCAACGCGTTTCCCTCTGGTGCTACCAATATTGGTGATGGTTTGAATAAGGGAGCAAACGCTCTTGGAGGTGGCCGCGCCTTTGCGTCGAAAGTCATCGTGTTGATGACCGACGGACGCCGCACCCCAGGCTTAGGACCGAACCCAGTAAATGTTGCTACCAACTTGGCAAGGCAAGGCGTGATTATCTTCACGGTAACATTCTCGGATGAAGCTGAGCAAACCGAAATGAGAAGTGTGGCAACTGCCGGTATGGGTAAACATTTCCATGCTGTGGATGCCGCAAGCTTGACCACCGTATTTGAAACGATCGCACGTACGATTCCAACCATTCTCACCCAGTGATTTTGACCCACCATTACTGTCCATCCTTAGGTATAGCTATGTTCGTTTCCTTCAACCTTAACCGCTCGACTCGTCGACGAAGCATGATCGCGAATTCGCGAAAAGGTGCACACGTTGTCGAGTTTGCACTTACGGTTCCCATCCTTTTCATGTTGGTCATGGCGGGGATCGAGTTCTACCGCGTAAGTATGCTACGTCAGTTTGCAGAAAACGTTTCCTATGAAGCGGCTCGCAACATTATCGTGCCAGGCGCTAAGGTTTCCGAAGGACAAGGTATCGCTCTGCGTCATTTGCAAGTTTTGCAAGTGACCGGGGCGACAGTAACTATCACTCCCAATCCGATTACAGAAACGACTGGGCACGTAACCGTAGCTGTTACGATTCCGACAGCACCCAACCAATGGATCAGTCCATTCTTTACGGGCAATATTACGGTTCGCGCTACCACAACATTGTTGACTGAGCGCGTTCCAACGTTGCAAGTGGCTGCGGCTCCACCTCCGCCACCACCTCCACCGCCGCCTCCACCACCACCTCCACCGGCACCGCCGCCACCTCCAGCACCGCCACCGCCCCCTCCACCTCCACCGGCTCCACCGCCACCCCCAGCGCCGCCACCACCGCCGCCGCCTCCACCACCACCTCCAGCGCCGCCGCCACCAC
>Ga0209174_10000162_pt1 | contig 51517 bp, 47 predicted proteins | sample JI91814BDNA_FD_187505 | JGI IMG/M metagenome (GOLD analysis project Ga0209174, IMG submission 187505) | Wastewater effluent complex algal communities from Wisconsin, to seasonally profile nutrient transformation and Carbon sequestration -... | ecosystem: Engineered > WWTP > Effluent > Algae...
CCTTTTCTGTCATCGGTTCAGTCTCAATCCAAGGCATCTCAGACCCTCATTAGGTTATCTGAAATCCAGTTTAACTGTTACCGATGTGCCCGGTCATTTCTGTTACCGATGTCCCCGGGTCGGACCTCCCCAACCCTTCTCCCTTAAAAAAGGGAGAAGGGAGCCTGTTCCGTGCCACAAATTTTCATCACCAATCATCCTCGCCGCACAGAATTTCCAAGAACCAAAGTTCTCCAGGACGGGGTGGTAAAACCTTCGAAAAACACGACGTTTTTCGAGAGCGAGCCATGGAGGGCGAAAGCGCGTTTTACCACCCCGTCCTGGAGAACTTTGGTTCTATCACAGCTCTAGCGCGCATATGAGATCAGGACGCAGCAATGATCCTTATCCATCATCAAGATTTATGTTGGGTATTTTAAATTTTGGTTCGAGCTTCCAACTGCCGAGTTAAAGCTATCAAGTCATTGGCTTTATCTTTGAAAACATCCAAGCCTTGCAGAGCATTTTGATAATGCTGGCTAATCTCACTCTCCAACTTGTTTCTCGGCATCAAGGTTGCAAAGGTCGTTTTTTGATTAGCTTTATCAGAGGAACGACCCTTACCTAGCACATCATCGGTTGCGTAATGGTCTAAATAATCGTCTTGCATCTGGAATACCAGGCCTAGAATTTGTGCATAGGATCTAAGTGCTGCTTTATAATCCTCAGGTAAGGGGGCTGCAGCAGCTAAGACCATCTCAATACAGGCCGAAATCAAGGTCCCTGTTTTGAGACGATGAATTTGCAATAAAACGTCCTCGTTTACCGTTGATTTTGCTAGTTCCGACAGATCAAGGCTTTGTCCACTTACCATTCCGCTAATACCGCTAGCTTTTACAAGCTCTAATGCAATGTGATTGACTTGTAGGGGGTTGAGAAGGGCCGGTAGATGAAAGAGTAGGGTTTCAATAGCGAGTGCTTGCATACCGTCACCGACTAAAATAGCAGTGGCTTCATCAAAAGCTTTATGACAACTCGCTTTGCCGCGGCGAAAATCGTCGTCATCCATGGCTGGCAGGTCGTCATGAATTAATGAATAGCAATGGGTTAATTCGATGGAGGCTGCAATGACATCAAGTACTTCAATGGGCACTTCCAATACCTGTCCAGTCAGATAGACCAATATGGGCCTGATTCTTTTGCCGCCTGGGAATAAAGCATAGTGCATGGCTTGCTTTATTTGACTAGCAGGGATGTTTGCCTCATTGAGCAAATAGTCTAGATAGTTCTCATGACGTTTTAGGTACAATTCAATCACTTGCAACATCGTCCTCATTGGCTCGTTCGTTGGGTTGCGATGCAGTAAGAATCTCTATTTTTTGTTCTGCTTGGCTCAGCACTTCTTGGCATTGTCTAGCAATACCAATTCCTTTTTCAAACTGCTTTAGTGAGGCATCTAAGGTTAATTCCCCTTTTTCAAGTTGCCTGACTATTTCTTCCAGTTCATTGATAGATTGTTCAAAATGAATGCTTTTGCTCATAGAGTGGATCTTCAGAATGTGAAAATTGTTGTGATTATACTGGGTTGGGTTGAGGATTCAATGGTAGATTTGAGTTATCATTTCCATGCGATTAATCAAGGCCGATAAAATGAAAACAAAAACCCAATTTGTATGTAATCAATGCGCTGCAGTTTTTAAACAATGGGCAGGACAATGTACCCAATGTGGATCTTGGAATTCTGTTGCAGAGGAAGGTGTCATTGCAACCAACCATTCTGCACGCACTGGCCAATGGGCTAATCAACGCTCAGTGATTACTGCAGTTGAAGACGTTGTAATGGATAAAGAAATACGAATGGATTGTGGTCTGTCAGAGTTAAATCGCGTTTTAGGTGGTGGTCTGGTTTACGGATCGGTGGTCTTGATTGGGGGTGATCCAGGGATTGGTAAATCAACGTTGCTCCTACAAACGCTAGCGAATTTATCCATGCAAGAGACGGTATTATATGTGACCGGTGAGGAATCCCTACAACAAGTTGCAATGCGTGCTCAACGACTTGGATTACCCTTAGCGGGTCTGCGTTTGTTAGCAGAAACGCAGGTTGAGGCTATTATTGCTCATACTCAGAAAGAAAAACCTCGAATTATAGTCGTGGACTCTATTCAAACAATTTTTACCGAAGCGATTAACTCAGCTCCAGGCGGCGTAAGTCAAGTTAGAGAGTCAGCAGCCCAATTGGTCCGTTTTGCTAAGATGACACAAACTGCAGTCTTTTTAGTAGGGCATGTTACAAAAGAGGGGACCTTGGCCGGTCCCCGTGTACTTGAACATATGGTAGATAGTGTTTTGTATTTTGAAGGACAAAGTGACAGCCGTTTTCGGGTGATTCGTGCGATTAAAAATCGCTTTGGCGCTGTCAATGAACTCGGTGTATTCGCAATGACCGATAAAGGATTAAAGGAAGTGGCTAATCCCTCGGCAATTTTTCTCTCACGTCAGCCTGAGCCTACCCCTGGAAGCGCCGTGATGGTCACCTGGGAAGGATCACGACCTATGCTGGTTGAAGTACAAGCTCTAGTGGATGAATCGCATGGACAGCAAGCTAAACGCGTTTGTGCGGGGCTTGAACACAATCGTTTAGCCATTCTATTAGCAGTGTTGCATAGGCATGGTGGTATTGCGACCTATGATCAGGATGTCTTTATCAATGTTGTTGGTGGAGTCAAAGTGACTGAAACTGGGAGCGACTTAGCTTTGTTAGTCGCCGTAGTATCGAGTCTACGTAACCGCGTGTTTGATAGTGAAACTATAGTTTTTGGTGAGATTGGATTGGCGGGTGAAATTAGGCCTGTGCAAAGTGGGCAAGAGCGTATCAAAGAGGCTGTAAAGCATGGATTCAAAAGAGCCATCGTACCCTTTGCTAATGCCCCTAAACAACAGGGACTGGATATGAAAATCGAGCCAGTTAAATACCTACGCGATGTTTTGGAATTAATGTAAATTAGAGTAGGTAGCCAAATTGTAACAATTCTCGTAGACTAAAAAAGCTTTTGAAGGACATGGAGTCCGTTCAGACTTACAAGGAGTTATTATGGCTTTACCTGCTGTATTGCGAGGGCAGTTCACCCAATTTTTAGTCAGCAAAAAAATCACTTACACCCAGGGTTGGTTTAACTTCATGGATAACGTGAGAAACCCCGCTGCTGTGGTTGTCGAAGTGAAAAGTGAACAAGAGTTACAAACGGTAGTGCAGGCGGTTAAAAAACTGAATGCAGATAAAACCCCAGACACTAAAATTACGATGCGAGCCACGGGTGGATGGGTTGACAAACCTGTTTGTGCTTGCCTTTTTGCGCCATGGCGAGATATTCAGGCAAATAGTTATAACGAAGGTTATTCTTTCTCACAGGTAGTTGGCGGTCGAACGGATACTAATACTCCTGGCACTGATGTCATAATCCGTTTTGCCAAAAAATTTCATGCTATGAAAGTCTTAGGCCCTTTCAATAATCCTATTTTAACAAATCCACAAACCCCTATTCATCAATTACCTTCCACACTAGTTGAAGTCAGCGCAGGCGTGCAAATTGCAGAATTGGCTGATTTTTTACAAAAAAATAAACTCTCATTACCAACAGTAAGTATGATTGCCTGGGTAACCGCGGTTGGTTTAGCAGGAACTGCAGGACATGGTACTGGTAGAGATGAACCCGCTTTTAGCGGTCTTATTGAATCCTTTAAGGTCTGTGATATGGATGGAGTGATTCGGGAAATTGACTCCAAACATCCCGATTTTGAAACCTTAAGAGGTGGCCACAGCGGTTTATTGGGCGTAGTAGTGAGCATTAAACTGCGGGCTGTCCAAGCATTCAATTTACGTGAAACTATTGATTTATTCACAGATACTACGGCTATGCAGGGTAAGTTAGGTGATATCTTAAAAAATAACCAATACATTAGCATTATGGGCATGCCTAGTTATCTTGCCCCTGAATTAGAGCCTGTCGCAAAATGGCAAATACGCAAGTGGAATCATACGGTAGAAAAACCTCTATTGAAGACCACGGCACCTTACCATCCTGATATTCAATCCTTTACTCAAGAATTGCAAATAAAAACGGGGTCTTCAGTCATGGAGTATTTGGTTGATCCTGCTCTAAAACAACTATTGCCCGCTTTTATGTTGCTTTCCGCCGCCACCGTTACAGGTGCGCGTGGCACAGCCCCTAACATTGACAATGAGAACCATATAACCCATCCCCAGGTTGCTTTTCCAAAAGAGATGCGGGATGTCAGTTATTTAATACCAGTAAAAGATGCGCAAGCGGGTGAGGTGCTTGAAAATATTCTACTTAATATTGATAAGTTGCTAAATAAGGCAGCTAAACGTAGCGAATATCCTATAACCTACGCCATCTATGTTCGTTATTTGAAAGGAACTAATGGTGGTCTATCCACCAGCTCCACGAGCTCGGAAGATGAACGAATTCTTGCCATTGATATGGTCACGCACCCTGAGGCCCCGGGAATTGCGAATTTTGAACAAAAATTCTTGGATTTTCTTCACAGTATAAATATTAAGCCTCGGCATCATTTAGGTAAAAATTTCCCTGCTGGGGTGACACGCTATGACCAGTTCCTTGATTCTGAAGAGATTGGTAGGACTCTAGCCGCTTTAGTGCGTTGGTATTCAACGGTTGAGGCCCCGCAGGACGGTGTGGCTCGGTTGGCAATGTCACCCTTTGTTACTTCGTATCTTCAAAGTGTTTTAAGTAGTAGCCCCAAACCCATCCTAAATGATAGACATAATGTGAAAAAAATAGCTGATGCCCCACTTAGGGAACATACAGATTTAGAGTGCGCACAATTCTTGGGCAAATTGCATGCCGAAATTACCAAGTCGCCTGCAACTACGCCTCAAGGACAGGTAGCAAAGGAGGCATTTTTAACCGCCTGTCAACTTGAAATGGAAAACCGTTTAGCCGCGATTAGCAGCGCTGCGTCTGTTGTTTCATAGCCCTTTCAACTTGTTGAGTTGTACCTCTTACAGCTCAACAGCCTTTATTTTAGACTAATTGGAGAAAAATGATAATTTTATTAGCAAATTAGCCAATTTTGACTACACTTAGTTTATAAATAACCAAAGAGTAAAGTGATATGGATATTACTCCTTTTTTTAAATTGATGGTGGAAAAGAATGCCTCTGACTTGTTTTTCAGTGTTGGCGCACCACCTAATATTAAAATTGAGGGTAGCACGGCACCAATTGGAACAGCGTCTCTAAAGTCACAGCAAATGGCTGAGATTGTTTTTTCCATCATGAGTGATAATCAACAAAAAGAATTTGAAGCCAATATGGAACTGAATATGGCTTTTTCAGTGATTGGAGTTGGTCGATTTAGGATTAACATCTTTAGACAACGTGGTGAAGTTGCCATGGTTGTGCGTTACATCAAAGGCGAAATCCCGTCTATTACTGATTTGCGACTCCCTAAAATTTTGCAATCCATTGTCTTGGAGTTAAGAGGATTGGTCTTGGTGGTCGGATCCACTGGTTGTGGTAAGTCCACGACTTTGGCTTCAATGATTGATTACAGAAATCAAAATCATCGTGGTCATATTTTGACCATAGAAGATCCTATTGAATTCTTGCATAAACACAAAAAATCCATTGTGGACCAGCGTGAGATAGGTATCGATACACTTAATTATGATAATGCGCTAATCAATGCTATGCGCGAAGCACCCGATGTGATCTTAATTGGGGAGATTCGCGAGCGTAGCGCTATGAAACATGCCATTGCTTACTCAGAAACTGGGCATTTATGTATCTCAACTCTCCATGCTAATAATGCAAACCAAGCCATTGAGCGTATCATTAACTTTTTCCCAGAAGATGCCAAACATCAGATTTTATCAGATTTGTCCTTAAATCTAAGAGCAATCATCTCTTTAAGACTTATCCCTGGCATAGGTAATGTGCGAATTCCAGCAGTAGAAATCTTATTAAACACACCTTATATTTCCGACTTAATCGAAAAAGGCAAAATTGAAGAAATTAAAGAAATTATGAGCCGTAGTACAGAGCAAGGGATGCAAACCTTCGATCAGGCTTTGTTAAACCTTTATTACGAGGGACTGATCACTAAAGAAAATGCCATAAAATATGCCGATTCTAAAAATAACGTCGGTTTAAATATTCGTCTTAAAGAAGAAACTGGTGAGAATGGAGATGCAGATAATTTGACTATCCAACCTGATGACATTGATAAATTTTAACCAGGGATAAACGAGATAACTCAATGCATAAGAATATCAACCGCTACCTTCCTGCCCTATTATCCACTCTTATAGCTGTAATTTTACTGGTGTACACCTTTGCCCTTTGGCATCAAAATGTGCGTAAAGAGCAAGATGCATTGAAAACGATGGTGCAGGAAAAAGCGAATTTAGTGAAACACAATCTAAAAAATCAAATTATTAATTCGGTAATCGGCTTAAGGCGTATGGCTCAACGCTGGGAGCTGCGAGTGGGAACGCCTAGAAAGGAGTGGTCTGCTGATGCGACTAACTACCTTGTTGATATTAATTCTCTGAGCGCCATAGAATGGATAGATGCAAATTACCGAGTACAATGGGTCGAGCCCAAAAAAGACAATGAAAATTTGATCGGAGCTATCGCAGAATTCGATACTCAACAAAAAGATGATTTTGAGAAAGTAGCCTACAATTTATCTATTTTTTTAACTCCACCATTGCATCTTATACAAGGCTATGAAGGATTTATTGCCTACATCCCTATTTATAAAAACCAAACATTCCAAGGTTTCATTGCAGGTGTCTATAATGCACAAAAATTAATTGATGATGCAGTCCCCGAACAAGTCAGTGATGTGTTTTCAATCCGTCTCATTGATGAAGGAAAAATGCTTTATAGCTCTGCCGAGACAGAGGAGCTCACTGAATTCGCGGGTCATAATCAGTTAGATCTTTTTAATAGAAAATGGGATTTGGTGGTTGAGCCGAAACCCAGCTTTTTTACTCAACAAATCTCAGCAGTTCCTCACATCGAATTAGTTGGTGGAAGCATTATCTCTCTATTAACCGGGATCGCCATTTATTACACCTTACTTTCCGTTACCCGCACCAGGCAATTGCGCGAAAAGTCTGAGGAGCTGTCCAAAGTTGAAAGAAGGCAGCAACAAATAGTTAATGTGGTAGAAGATTTTGCTATTTATTGGTTAGATTTGCAGGGAAACATAGAAAGCTGGAATACAGGCTCAGCACGCATACTAGGATATAACTCCAATGATATTCTAGGTAAAAACCATCAGCAATTTTTTACAGAAGAAGAACAACAAGAGGGTTTACCCCATATTATTTTAGAAGCCGCTTTAGCCAATAAAAAATACAAAGGAGAAGGGTGGTTAGTTCGTTGTAATGGGACGCATTTCTGGGCGAGTATAATGAGCGAAGTGGTTAAAAACAATGATGAGAAAGTGATTGGATTCGCCATGATAATTCAAGATATCAGTGATCGTCGGTTATTGGAAATTGAACGTTCTCGCCTCATTGCTATCATCGATGAATGCTCTGATTTTATTGGCATGTCGGATATGGAAGGGAATTTGCTTTATCATAATTTAGGCGCTAAAAAAATGGTTGGTTTACCCCCTGATTTTGATTTGTCTCATATGAAAATTGAAGACATGCATCCAGAGTGGGCTTTTAAAATGGTTGAAGATGTCGCTATACCTGCGGTCAAAAAACAGGGCTTTTGGAACGGTGAAACAGCATTACTTTATCATCCAACGGGTAAAGAATTGCCCGTACTGCAAACAGTGACTATCCATCACAGTGAGGAAGAGAATTCAAGTTATCTTACAACAATAATGAGAGATATTAGTGAGCGGAAAAACGCAGAACAAGCACTTAAAAACAGTGAAGAGACTTTCCGCTCTGCTATGCAATTTGCTGCCATTGGTATGGCATTAGTAGCCTTAGATGGCCATTGGCTTAAGGTGAATGAGGCACTTTGTGAAATTGTAGGTTATAGCGAGCAAGAGCTATTACGGATAGACTTTCAAACTATCACGCATCCAGACGATTTAGATCTTGATTTGGGTTACGTCAAACAGTTAATTGAAGGAAAGCTTGCTTCTTACCACTTGGAAAAAAGATATATTCATAAAGATGGCAGCATAGTTTGGATTCTCCTGAGTGGCTCATTACTTAGGGATTCTGAGAATAAACCGATGTATTTTATTGCACAAGTACAAAATATTGCAGCTCAGAAAAAAGCGGAAGAGGAGCTTAAATTTATTGCTTATCATGACGTATTGACAGGTTTGTCCAATCGTAAGCAGTTAGATATCTCACTCGAATTGAGCATGGCCTATTCTAAACGACATCAAACTGAAATTGCGATCATGTTTATGGATTTAGATAATTTTAAAGAAATTAATGATCAATACGGTCATGAGATAGGGGATTTGCTAATGATTGAGGTAGCCAAAAGATTAAAAGCCTCGGTTCGTGCTACTGATATTTTAGGGCGATTGGGTGGAGATGAGTTTATTATTGGGCTTACAGAGATTGCGAATGAAAACCAAGTAGAAGAGATGGCCAAAAAAATACTTAACACCGTCGCTAAACCTATGTTATTAAAAGAACATGAAATAAGCATCACTGCAAGCATAGGGATCAGTATGTATCCAAAAGACAATTATGATTTAAAAACGCTGATAAAATACGCTGATCAGGCCTTATACAAGGTTAAATCAGAGGGTAGAAATAATTTTGGTGTATATTCGTTAAGGCCAAATTAGGAAATTCTTAATGTTTGTGGATTTATATACACTATGGTAAAATAATGTCCTATTGTAGTTGGTGTCAATTCTTATGACTATTTCCTATGCTGAGAAAGATATTCTGTTGGGTGAAGCCACAGGAGTTGGGCATGTCTGTTATGTTGATGCACTTTATTGCCCCTCAGATACTGATTATACCCCCACCAAAATCATCTATAAAAAAAATAAATACCAGAATGCACAGTTTTCACGGCTTGAGGTCGCATTTAACCAGCTGGCGCGATTATTCTTAGATCCTAAAAGTACACCAACTCAAGGTCTAGTTAAAAATGAGGCGGGAGAGATTACCGGGCTTGCTGTAGAACATTTATGCTATGTTATAGAGCAAAAAGAGAGTCTGAAGCCTTCTTTTTATCAATTAACCAATCCAAAAGTTGACTGTTCTTATGAAGAAACTAAACCTGCTCAGGCCGAAGAGATTCCCCTGTATTTTTTTGATAAATTACCTCCTGAGTTTTTTGCTGATTTATTAAAGGAAGAGCAGGAAAAACGCTTAAAAATTGATTATGCGTCTCTAGCGAATATATTTACCGGTCCTTACAGCTTGGAAGAAGATGACCTACATAAAGGGAATTTTGGGTTCTATCTGGTTAATAAGGAAGAAATGAACACCCGGCATCGCGTTCCCACAGTTGCTTTCTTTAAAGTTGACCCGGATTTGATGTTTGCACAAAGCATTATGTCCTTTATCAGTGTGCGAACCACTCACTGGACCCAGACAGATCATGCTTTCGATATCACAGCTGAAGATTTGATTGATTTCCCCAATATCAAAAACTCCAGTAATGCCTATTGGCCAACGAAGAAAGGCTTTTTCCCTTTTCATGAAGTACAACGAAAATTCCTTAGCTATAGAGAAGTTAACTCTTTTGTTGGATTGGCTTCGAATGAGGATTTTAAGAAAGCCAAATGGTCGAACTTTTATAAGCATATCTTAATGCCAAGCGAATTAATCAAGCAGAGTTTAGAACAATGTTTGGATAAAGATGATCCCGAAGAACGGGCTCTAATCGCCTTATTAACTCAGGCAACGATAGAACGACAGGCTAAGTTGCGAGCGGTATTATTTTCTATAGAAGAGTTCCGAAATTTTGTCAGTACATTAACAGTTGCTGAAGAAGCCAATTTATTAAATGGAATTACTCCTCATGCTCGCGTAAGCAGCCGACGAGTTATGAAAGGTCGCATAACAAAGGAATTAAAAAAACACCAGGAATTATGCCGATCGCCGCAGGGTTTCGTTAAAGGAGATTCACCTTTACACGTTGCTATCAAACTAGGAGACTACCGGTATGAAGAGACAGCACACATGTATGGCAACTTTATAACTCATAAAAATGCAGCCAATCAAAGCCCGATCGACATCCTTTTTGATAAGATTAAGGTACAAGACACCAATATCACCGATGCGCGGGAAGACTCACGTTATACCTTGCTGCATTTGATAGAAAATGGTGCGGAGTTAAGTCCTGAACAACAGCAATTATTTGAAAGTATGCAGCTTGAAAATTATACGTTTAGATCTGCCTATATCAATGCTGCTGGGGCTGCTGTTGATTATAAACAACTTAAAGAGGTACTGCAGTCTGTAGGAGAGGAGCATCGATTTTGTCTTAAGTTTCAGAAGACTATTGCTATCGCTTGTTTGGTAGAATTTATTGAAAAACAACGACATAATCCACAGCTTGCGACGATACTTGAACAATTAAAACAAGAGGTAAACGGTTACTCGTCTGTTGAAGATGCCGCCGGATTAAAATATATTCGACAACTGCGTAGTAAGTTATGGATTATACGCCAAATTAGAGGGCTTTATGGAAATAGCTCAACTTTGGGTGAGATCAATGAGTTAGTCGATTCTAAACTAGCTCAGCTGAGTGCCTCTAATTCTGTATCTTGTTTTTCATTCTTTGCAGCTGATATCTCCCCGCCTCCCGAGTATTATCCTCGAGATTTAGATGAATGGCCCTCAACGCAAATCTAATTGTTACATTAGGCCATAAATTATTGCCGAAATGGAAATAATTCCCATACCGATAACGAATCGATTACTTGTGGTGTTTACGTATTTTTTCATAGCAGGTACGGTACTTATTGCATACATAGGCATGATAAATAAAAGTACGGTGATTACTGGACCACCAAGGGTTTCAATCATTTTCAAAATATTCGGGTTGATAGTCGCAGCAAGCCAGCAAGTAAGGACCATGAATACCTCAATACCGCGTTGTAAAGCACTTTTACTGATAGTTTTACCTGAGGACTGCATTGCTTTAACTATTATCCCACTTAAACCTTCTTTAGCGCCTAGGTAATGCCCTAGGAAGGATTTAGAAATAGCAATAAAGGCAATTAAAGGTGCGGAACAGGCTATTACCGGGGTATTAAAATGGTTGGCTAGATAGGACAAAATAGAAATATTTTGCTGCTTAGCCTGCATCAAATCAGTTGGCGATAGACTTAAAACACAACTAAATACAAAAAACATCACTGAGAGAACCATTAATGCGTGACTGTATTTTAAAATGCTCGTACTTTTAAAATCAGCTTGTTTACCATACTGTTGCTTTTGACTCTGAGCAAAGGAAGAAATAATGGGGGAGTGATTAAAGGAAAAAACCATCACTGGAATAATTAACCATAAAGTCATGAGCAATCCATGACCGCCATTTGCCTTTAAGGTATTACTCTGATGGAAAATTGCATCATTCCAGTTGGGAATTAAATATAAAGATAACAATAATAAAATACTGGCAAAAGGGTATACTAAAACGGACATCGCTTTGACAATAAATTCTTTTCCTAATCGCACAATGGCCATGAGGATAAGTATTAATCCAATTGCCAACAATGCTCGTGGTGGACAATTATATCCCAACTGATTGGTTATAAAGCTTTCCATAGTGTTGGTTATGGCAACACTATACATTAGCAAAATAGGGTAAATAGCAAAGAAATATAAACCAGTTAGAATTCTGCCAGCAAAGCATCCAAAATGCTCTTCAACTACTTCAGTGATGTCCATATTAGGTTTAGATCCTGATAGTACAAAACGACATAAAGCCTGGTGCGAAAAAAAAGTCATGGGATAGGCAAGCAGCGTCATTATTATTAATGGCCAAATACCATTAAGACCGGCATCAATAGGTAAAAAGAGGGTTCCAGCACCAATTGCGGTACCATAAAGACTTAACATCCAAATGGTATCTTGTTTATTCCAGTTTGATGTTTTTTTATTGAGTAAAGAGATTGGCATTACTGAACTTTCAATTTGTGACATGTAAAGCTTCCTCAAATTATTGCTCATGGTGCTTACTTGATTGCGCGCACTGTTCAATAATAACACTTTAGCAGTGTATCTTACAACAAATGAGCAGTTAAAGAGATAGAGGCTGTTCAATTTTTTAGAACTACTTGCATGGTGCAAAAAGAAAAAATGCGGTATAATTGTTCTTTTTTTGTCTAAAAAGAGCATAATAATGTCTTTCTACACTTCGTACTTAGAATTTTTACAACAGGCACACGATAGAACTCGAAATGGTCCAAAGTACTCGCAAGCACTAGATTCGCTATTTCAGCACCTCCATTTCCCTGATCAGACTGTAAAAATTGAAGAGATAGAGTCATTATTAGAAGAATTGAAATTTGTAAAGGAATGGTCTTCTTCTCCAGAGGGTGAAGATTTTAGTCAAACGGTAGATATTCTTTTTGTCATGTTTCTTAGTGAATTGAAAATAGATCCCAAGCAAGTTACCCCGCTTTTGGCGGAGAAATGGCTAAAGGCCAATATGGATCTGGGTTGGAAATTGCTTATTGATTTAGGATGGGGTGCTTGGTTGGAAGCTGATCCTAAAAGAAGGCTCTACCGACCTTTTACAGAATATAAAGATCAGAAACCCTGCCCAACGTTGTTAAGTACGATTTTGCGTCGATCTCTAAGCTTAGGTATAGTTCCCCCTCAATCCTGGTATCAGTCCATCGACGAGCTCAAGCTTCTGAATACACCCGATTCACTCTTGCAACTCGCCTTGAGTGATGGCGAAGCTTTTCAAGCACTTGATATAAATTTCCCAGGTTACTTGTTTTACTACGTCCCAAGTTTTGAACAACTATCAACCTTTTGCCAATTATTACCACAGACTTTTAGGCGTTTACTGCATGCTCCACAGGTTCATTCTACTATCCCTAATATTGTTGAATATGTACGTATTTTGATAAAAATTGTTAATATATCTTGTCACGAAAAAAACGGGATGGTGGCCAAGGCGATAAAGTCTTTAGATGATCTGGTAGCCGTAGTGACGGCCTTTCCTCATTATACCTCTCTTTTAATCGATGAAAATATTCCTGCGGCACTAATAACTTCGGCGAACATACAGCAAAGATATAAGCCGGGTGTTTGTATGCATTATATTAAGACAATAGAAGACTTACTACGCTTTGATTTAAGCAATTTGTCCCTGCAGAAAATTGTCAATGAGTGCCAAGAACTACGGCTTTTGGCAGGGACTTCCAAACTTTTTGTTGACGAAAGTGTCGCAAGCCTTGACCGCTTCAAATCAAAAACAAAACCACTCCCCAACTCTACAACTATCCTTGACCCGCGCTTATTATCCTATGGTAGAGCTATACACTTAATGCAGTACAGTGACGATGCAGGTTACTATTCAACCGGTAATGTGGCTTTTTCGGATGGTGTTAGTGATGGTGATTTTTACACAGAAGCAAGTAATGGTTGGTCTTTAGCTTTATCCTTAAGCTTTCGCGCTTTTCAAATTTGGCAGCAGCTATCACGCGAGCCTTCAATTACATTTGAGATTTTGGAATGTGGTGCTGGCGATGGGGATCTTTGTCTAAAAATGCTCACTTTTATCCAGGATAAAGCTAGAGATGATAAAGAGTGGGCTGCCTTTTATCGGGCTATACACTATACCATTGTTGAACTTGCAGCAGCATTAGTGCAAAGACAGGGGCGTAAACTTGCCAGTTTTATAGCGCAGAATAAAGTTGAAGTAATAAAAGATAATGCATTAACCCTTAGCAAATACAATAAAGTAGCGTCTTTGTATATAAGCAATGAACTGGAAGACATGTTTGAGGCTGAAGAATTGGTAGTGAGCCGAGAAGGTGAATACCAAGTGACTATGCTGGTTCCTTATTTAACTTTGGCAGGTCTTAAGTATTTTCAGCAAAATAACCCTGAAGTTATAGCCGGTATTGATGAAGAATCATCTTCTTTTGCAGATCTATTAAAGGAACAAAAAGTATCTGACCCTCATGAAGGTCTACCACTGATTGCCGGTCGCTTTACGCGATTAATGGCTATTACTTCAAGGAAGGAGTTTAAGGGGCCGAAAGAGTGCTTTTTGTTTTCAAAATTTACCTTACCGTTGACTTATTTCCCGGGTATTACCAAATATTTAGCGAAACACGAGGAAATTTTGATTGGTATGTTTCCAGGTGATAGCAAAATTATCTGTCCTGTTATGGATGAACATGCGCGTTTGTTAAATGAAAAATCCAGGGTAAGAATTATTATTGATTATGGTGAAATAACATATAATATCAAAAACTTAAGCTATAGATTCTACGGTGATAAATCGCCTGACTATATGCATACCCTGTGCTCTCCTGGAAAAGTCGATGCAACTTATGATGTGGATTTTACTACTTTAGTCACTGAATTAGAGCGGTTAACGCCTGATGGGCTATCGTCCATGTTTGTCTCGGGGCAGCTGATGCCACACAATATGGAATTACCTGCTGAATACAGTCGTCTGTGCAATGTTAGAGATCAAGCGGAGTTTAAGCGATCTGAATTTTTAGGGGTTTTGTCAACGGCGCCAGGTGTTAACTTAGAACTCACAGGCATGGCGGCTAAGCCTAATTGTGCTGTTACGAAAGATCAATTAGCTCTTATGATTGCTGAGCGTGCCAATATCACTGTTAAAATAAACCAGCGAGCAGCCAAGGAAACGGCCGTTGCAAAAGGTATCACTTGGACTGCAATTTAAGCTAGTTATTTATTAGTGGTGATTTTATCCTGGGCCCCTTTTTTCATCACAATGATACTGATGCGGCGGTTTTCTGGATTGTATGGGTTACCCTTATCCAACAATACTGTGGATGAAAATCCAGTTACTGTCATAACCTTGTCTTCATTCATGCCGGCTTTTATGAGGGCGCGTCTTGCTGCATTGGCTCTTTGTGAGGATAGCTCCCAGTTGGTAAATTCCAATTCCTCAGGATTGTTATAGGGATTGGCGTCTGTATGACCTTGGATTGATATCTTATTTGGTACTGAATTCAGTAATTTAGCGATATTAGCTAGAATGGGAATAACTTCGGGGTTTACCTTTTCAGAGCCTACATCAAACATAGGTTTTTTCTGGTTGTCTATGAGCTGAATCCTCAGACCATCAGAGACTACATCCATTCGCAGTTGTTTTTTTAAGCCTGCCAGAGCTGGATCTTTATCTATGCTTAAATTGATTTGTGATTTTAATTCTTCGAGTTTTTTTAATTCCTCGTTAGTTGCACCGGATGATTCTTTTTTTGCAGCGGTTTTTTCATTATCAGTTGGTTTGTTGGTTGCTGAAACTTGCCCATCAATAGCTGTGACATCTAAACCACCACCGATTATATTCATTTTTCTATCCCCCATCGCTTCGCCACCAAATAGTGCGACTTTTATGGGTTGTTTAAAATAATCCGCTATACCTGCTTTTTGTGCTTTATTAAGCGAGGCAACTAACCACATTAATAGGAAGAAGGCCATCATAGCAGTTACGAAGTCAGCAAAGGCAATTTTCCAGGCTCCGCCATGATGTCCATGCCCGTGTTTTTTGACTTTTTTAATAATAGGGGGGGTACTATGTTTCTCACCTTTTTCTTTTTTTTCCTTCTTCTCTTTTTTTGCCTTTTTTTCTTGCGCATCAAGCGGTAAATTTATTTTTTGCTCTTCAGTGGCTGCTTGTTCATCCATACCTTCTGGTTCTAAATGCTCAATATTAGTCGGGGCCACTGTAAATTTTGTAGCTTCAGAAGGAGTTGAGCCTGAATCGGGTTCGGTGGCTTGAGTTGATTCGGAAGGTTGCGTTGTTTCAGTGACTTGATCGGGTTCAGTGGTTTGATCCGATTCTGAAGGTTGCGTTGTTTCAGTGACTTGATCGGGGTCAGTGGTTTGAGCTGATTCAGAAGGTTGCGTAGTTTCAATGACTTGATCGGATTCAGTGGTTTGAACTGATTCAGAAGTTTGCGTTGTTTCTGTGACTGTTTCAGCTTCCGAAATTGGGGCTGGCTCGGCAGCCGTTTCGGGGTTAATTACTGTGTCATTGGCCTCTTTAGGCTTTTCAGTCTCAGGGCTATTAGTGTCATTTATTTCACTCATGTTCTATTCTCTAGCTGGGCGTAGGTTGTGTGGCTCCAGATTCTGGGGCTGCAGCTGCTGGTTTGTTATTTTTTATCTCATCATTCAGTTGATTGAATGAGGGGCGTGTCGCTGAGAATAGAACCTTACGTCCGAATTCCACAGAAATAATGGGTGGATTGTTGTGAAGGCTGGCTAATATAGTTACTTTAATACATTGTAACATCAACTGCGTTTGGCTCGCTTGCTGCTCCATAACACTAGCGACAGGGCCCACAAAGCCATAACCAATCAAAATACCTAGAAAGGTACCTACTAACGCATGAGCAATAAGTATGCCTAGCTCCGAAGGCGGCAAACTGATAGATTCCATAGTGTGCACAACACCTAATACGGCTGCCACGATACCAAAAGCTGGCATACCATCCGCTAATTTAGTAATAGCATTCACCGGGATCATCTCTTCTTCATGGTGGGACTCAATCTCCTGGTCCATTAATGCTTCGAGCTGAAAGGGTTGTAAATTGGAGGTGACTATAAGTCTTAAGTAATCACAGATGAATTCTATAATATGGTGTTTTGCCATTAACCGGGGATAAGCTGTGAAAATAGGGCTTTTTTCTGCTTCATCGATATCACTTTCAAGTGACATGAGTCCTTGTTGCCTGGCTTTGTTGAGCAAATTGTATAGCAAACTGAGCAGATCAACAGACATGACCCTTGCAGATTTTTGACCCTTGAAGGCTGAAGGTAGGGCCTTTCCAACCGCTTTTAAAGCCGCCATGCTATTGGCTACAATAAATGCCCCGAATGCAGCACCGCAGATAATAAGTAATTCAAGGGGTTGAAAGATAGCTGCTAGGTGTCCTCCCGAAAGCGCAAACCCTCCGAATACACAAAGAAATATCACTAAATAACCTACTATAATAAGCATTTATTTGGTCCGAAAAGTGCTATGTAATAAATTATTCTAATTAAATAAAAGCAAGATGTCATTCAAAATCAGCTATTTAGCCAGACTTGTTTAAGGAAGAAGGCATTTTGATGTCTAGAGAATATTCAGCCTACCCATACCTTGTACTTAACAAGGTATGGGTAGGCTGATAAGCTTTGTAGGAGAACTAAAAAAGAGATACCTCTCTTTTCTTAATAGGGAGCGTAATAACCGTTATAGTAACCACGTCTGTAAACTCTGCGATCACTATCTTCACCGATTGAATTACCAACAACTGCCCCTATCCCTGCACCAACCAAAGTACCTACAGTACTTCCGCCAGTCGCAGCATAGCCAAGACCTGCTCCAGCCGCAGCACCAGCAGATGTACCTAATTGTTCACCGGTACAGCCTGCAAGCATAGTTGTTGAGACCCCTAGTATAAATACAGTCGTTATCATCTTTTTCATTTTGACTTCCTCGTAGTGTTTGTCACCATCATTTATATATTAGTACAAAAAATAGAGAAAGTGAAAAAAAAAGAAGCATATATTGAGTGAGTTAAGGTATATACCTAGGATTCTGAAGGGGCGTGCGGTCCTGAACAAAATAAAATGTTAGGTGTTTTGCATTTATAAGTGCGATTAGGTTTAATACATTTTACTAAAAGCCTATTTTTCCAGTACTATAAGAGAAAAGAACACTGATAAGAGGATATTATGTTTAGAGGAAGCATACCAGCCTTAGTGACGCCAATGAAAAACGATGAGGTTGATACCTATCGTTTAAGAGAACTTGTTGAATTTCATATAGAAATGGGTACTCATGGACTCGTTGCAGCAGGAACTACTGGCGAAGCGGGGACACTTTCTGAAGAAGAGATTTTATTAGTCATTAAAACGGTTGTTGATCAAGCTAAGGAGCGGGTGCCGGTTATTGCAGGTACTGCCAAAAACGCTACTAAAGATTGCATAGCGCTAACCCAAAAAGCTATGGAATTAGGTGTTCATGCCGCTTTGATAATGACTCCCGCCTATATCCGCCCTACGCAAGAAGGGCTTTATCAGCACTACTCAAACATTGCTAAGGCTGTACCTATTCCTATCATTCTATATAACGTCTCTGGCCGTACCGCCTGTGATTTATTGCCAGAAACAGTGGCTAGACTTGCGAAAATATCCAATATCGTGGGTATTAAGGAAGCCAACGGCCAAATGACTCGCTTACAACAGATATTGCGCCTATCGGAAGGCAGCATTGACGTATTCAGTGGTGACGACCTTGCAGCGGCGCAATGGATGTTAGCAGGAGCTAAAGGGGTTATTTCAGTTACTGCCAATGCTGCCGCTAAAATGATGGCTAAACTCTGTGATTTGGCCTTAGATGGTGATAACGCGGCTTGTTTAAAATTGCAAGAACAATTAATGCCTTTACACGAGATGATGTTTGTTGAACCTAATCCTATTCCTTTAAAATGGGCTTTGTGTAAAATGGGATTGATTGAGGGTGAATTAAGATTGCCTTTAACAACCCTTAGTGCCGTTCATCATGAGGCATTTGAAAAAATACTTAAAAATTTAGATTTGATTTAATTGGGGAATGTTGTGAAAAAATTGAGTTGTGTTGTACTAGCAGGATTGGCTTTGTCAGGTTGTTCGGGCTATTCCACTAGTGGAGAAAGTCTGTATTTAAATAGTCGTAATGGGGTAAAAGTGGCAGTACCGTATCCTTTAACGACTGGAAATATGAGTAATTTTTATGATTTACCGCCACAAAATCAGGATGCGCGGATACGTATTGCTCCGCCGGGGGAGTAAATAAGTAAATTAAGGGTAAACTATGACACCTACAGAATCTGGTGAGTTGCTTATAATACAGGAGTTGTCACAGCGCATTGTGGAGGCGCAGCGCAAAATCAGGATTCTCGATAGTATTAAGTGGGATGATTCCATTAGGCAGGATTTTTTTAAAAATAAAGGGCAAAAACTACCTGCCGTGGATAAAGACTACTATGCTAAAAAACCTTTACCCTTTGACGTTCATGAAAAACAAGAAGAGTTTCGCCTCATTTTGCGAGATGGACAAAATCAACTGGGCCAATATTCGACCTTGACACGTCTAATACGTCGTCAATGTGAAGAGTATAGCCGTGCCGCACAAATGTTATCCCATCGAGGCACTCCGGCTTTTAGTGAGCTGGCTATGGAGCTTTATGGAAGTCCTGATGATGTTTTTTACGCTGGTGGACCTCGTATGTCTCAGATGGGGAGCTTGTTATTTGATGTATTGACAGATCTTGATGTGCAGTTGCAATCAGAAGCGGATGTTAAAAGGCATACTCCTCTCCAGGCTCAGGCAATTCTTCAGGAGCGTTTAGGTCATTTTTTTGATAAACACCCTAGTAAAGTGACGGTCAACGTCAATGATGACATGGTTGCAGATGCTTCTGCAGGTGCTGATAGCATCAAACTAAGTCAGCAAGCAATGTTTAGTGATCGGGATTTACGGTATTTAGAAGTGCATGAGGGATGGGTACATGTTGGTACAACCCTCAATGGTGCTATGCAACCCAATTGTTTCTTCTTATCCAAAGGCTCGCCTTCAAGCAGCGTTATTCAAGAAGGGTTGGCTGTTATTACTGAAATTGTTACCTTTTCTTCCTATCCAGGAAGAATGTTAAAAATTACCAATCGTGTAATTGCCCTAGATAAGGTTAGGCAGGGTGCAGACTTTTTAGATATTTACCGCTATTTTATCGATTGTGGTATGTCTGAAGAGGATAGTTATAACCAAACAGTGCGGGTTTTTAGAGGTAGCACTCCAACAGGTGGGCCTTTTACTAAGGATTTATCCTATGCCAAAGGCTTTGTTTTGATTTATAATTACATCCGTTTTGCTATTGGGCAAAAGCGAGTTGCATCGATTCCGCTATTATTTTCCGGTAAATTAGTCCTAGATGACTTGCCATTATTGGGTGAGTTAAAAGAGCGCGGTATTTTAACGGATCCTGTCTATTTACCACCGCCATTCCGGGATTTAGCAGCGTTGAGTGCTTGGATGAGTTTTTCATTGTATCTCAATCAATTTGATTTGAATGAAATCCAAAAGAATTTCCGCTTTTTATTAATTTAGTAAGTTGTTGAGAATGTTTTATGTCTAATCCGTATGTATTGATTTTGTATTATTCACGCACTGGATCTACTGCCCAGCTTGCTCAGTATATTGCTCGTGGTGTCGGTATGGTGGGTGGAATAGAAGCGCGTTTACGCACAGTCCCTCCCGTTTCTACTACCTGTGAAGCGACTGAAAAGGCTATCCCAGATAGTGGGGCGCCCTATGTAACTCTTGATGACTTACGCCATTGCAGTGGCTTGGCGCTTGGCAGCCCGACTCGTTTTGGTAATATGGCCGCACCCTTGAAGTATTTTTTGGATGGCACTTCGGCATTGTGGTTGGCAGGTGATTTAGTCGATAAACCGGCCTGCGTTTTCTCTTCTTCTGCATCTATGCATGGTGGTCAAGAAACTACTTTAATCTCTATGATGTTGCCCCTAATGCATCATGGCATGATGATACTGGGTATTCCCTACACTGAAGCCGCACTAAATATTACTACTAGCGGTGGTACACCCTATGGAGTAACCCATGTTGCTGGAGTTGCTAATGACAGTCCTTTGAGTGAAGAGGAAACAGTCTTAGCAAAGCGTATGGGTGAGCGCATAGCTAAAGTAGCAATGGGGTGTCATAAATTATGAAAGTGATTAGTTTTAATGCCAACGGAATTCGTGCATCAGCACGCAATGGCTTTTATGAGTGGTTAGCTTTACAAGATGCAGATTTTGTATGTATTCAGGAAACCAAGGCGCAAGTTGACCAATTAGTGCCCGAAGAAGTTTTTTATCCGCGCGATTATTACTGTGATTATTTCGATGCACAAAAAAAAGGATATAGTGGTGTTGCCATTTACGCTCGCCAGAAGCCTCAACGGGTAGTAAAAGGTTTTGGCTTCGATTATTGCGACAATGAAGGGCGCTATATTCAGTTTGATTATCCTAAATTAAGTGTTATTTCTTTGTATTTGCCGTCTGGTACTAGTGGTGATGGTCGTCAGGACGTGAAATATGAATTTTTAAAACATTATGCTCTGCATTTAAAAAAGCTTAAAGACGAGGGGCGTGAGCTCATTTTATGCGGTGACTATAATATTGCCCATAAACAAATTGATTTAAAAAATTGGCGCTCTAATCAGAAGAATTCCGGCTTTTTACCTGATGAAAGGGCTTGGATGGACGAGTTATTTGGCTCTATGGGGTTTGTTGATGCTTTCCGTGTACACAATCAAGAACCAGAACAATATACTTGGTGGTCGTATAGAAGTCGTGCTTGGGATAAAAATGTAGGATGGAGAATTGACTACCAAGTGATTACTCCTGGCCTTATTGAATCAGTGGTCGATAGCAAAATTTTTCGGGAGGCTCGGTTATCCGATCATGCTCCTCTTCTCATTGAATACAAGGGAGATTGGTGTGTTTAAAGTGGCTAGTTGGAATGTGAACTCTCTAAAGATTAGGCTTGATCAAGTATTAGAATGGCTCGAAACCTCGCAAACGGATGTCTTGGCGATGCAGGAAACAAAATCCATCGATGAAAATTTCCCAGTTACTGCTTTTACTGACCGTGGATACCAAGTGCACTTTGCTGGGCAGAAAAGTTATAACGGGGTTGCTGTAGTTAGTCGATTACCTATGCAGGATAGGATTACGGATATTCCTGACTTAGAGGATCCACAGCGTCGGATAATGGCTGTAACTGTTGGCGGAATTCGAGTGATTAATTTATACGTACCTAATGGCTCGGAGCTGAGTTCAGATAAGTATCTATATAAGTTGAATTGGTTTGAAAAGGTCACTGCCTTTATTCAACACCAATTACAAATATACCCCCATTTAGTGGTTCTTGGAGACTTTAATATTGCTCCCGAGGATAGGGATGTACATGATCCTGCAGAGTGGCAAGGCTGTGTTTTAGTTAGTCCTCCTGAAAGAGCTGCCTTTGCCAAACTGTTGGCATTAGGCTTACATGATAGCTTCCGTAACTTCCCGCAAGAAGACAATATCTTTAGTTGGTGGGACTACAGAGCGGCGGGCTTCAGACGCAATCGAGGCCTACGTATAGATCACGTATTATTGAGCACTGAGCTAAATGCTCTATGCCGTCAGTCGAAGATTGATAAAGAGCCGCGCAAAGTGGAGCGTCCTTCAGATCATGCACCTGCCTGGGTTGAATTAGAATTGCCCAATGAATTGACCGGATCGATGAGAATCGATTGATTTGTGTAATTTTTTCTGCTATATTTTCGCGTCATTTGTGAAGAGTATGGTGCTTGGCAATGGGTCCAGGTGGCGATACTTATTAAGAACTTTAAGAGAGTGGTATTATGAAAGCGTCTGTACATCCTGATTACAAAACAGTTAAAGTCACTTGCAGTTGTGGTGAAGTGTTTGAAACCGGTTCAACTTTATGTAAAGACTTGAGCATTGAAGTATGCTCACAGTGCCATCCTTTCTATACTGGCAAACAGAAACTAGTTGATACTGGTGGTCGAGTTCAGAAATTCCGTGATCGCTATAACATGCGTTCTGGTCAAGCCGCTACTAAAGAATAAGCCTATCAGGGTAGTTTCTTTCGGAAATTACCCTGGCTTATGGAAAACCCTGGTTTCGCTGTGCCACATTCAGGCTATAGTACTGTTTTTAGTATATCGCCTTTCTTGTTAACCACCTGGGTTCCTTTAAAGTTTCTGCTTTTAGTTTGAATAGAGAGTATGCACTTTGGATAATGACGATTTAAAACAGCGTGCGTTGAACTATCATGAGTTTCCAGTCCCTGGAAAACTCAGCGTACATCTAACCAAACCCACTAATTCCCAAGACGATTTGTCACTTGCCTACACCCCAGGTGTAGCGGCGCCTGTCCTTGCTATCGCACAAAATCCTGAAGATGCTTACCGGTATACCAATAAAGGTAATCTTGTAGCTGTCATGACCAATGGGACTGCTGTTCTAGGATTGGGTAACATGGGCCCCTTAGCCAGCAAACCCGTTATGGAAGGTAAAGCGGTTTTATTTAAGCGTTTTGCCGGTCTTGATGTATACGACATCGAAATCGATGCGCCTGATTCTCAAGCCTTTATCGCTACTGCAAAACGAATTGCCCCAACCTTTGGTGGCATTAATTTAGAAGATATTAAGGCTCCTGAGTGCTTCGAGATAGAACAGTCACTTATTGAGCAACTGAACATCCCTGTATTTCATGATGACCAACATGGCACTGCCATTGTTGTTGCCGCTGGCTTACTTAATGCCCTGGAATTGCAAAACAAGAAATTAGCCGAGGTTAAAATCGTTTGCATAGGTGCTGGTGCAGCAGGAATTGCTTCTATGCGACTACTCGTCGCTCTAGGTGCTGATAAAGAAAAAATGATAATGCTGGACACGCAAGGTGTTATTCATACTGGTCGTACTGATTTAAATGCTTATAAATTTGCCTTTGCGCGCACCACTGAATGTCGTACTTTAGCGGATGCTCTTGTCGGCGCTGATGTATTTATTGGTGTGGCTAAACCTGATTTACTGGATGCTCAATTATTAAAGAGTATGGCAGCTAAACCTGTTATCTTTGCTTTATCCAATCCTGATCCTGAAATTAGACCCGAGCTTGCTCACAAAGTACGTGATGACTTAGTTATTGCCACTGGCCGCAGTGATTATCCAAACCAAGTTAACAACGTTCTCTGTTTTCCGTATATATTTCGTGGTGCCTTAGACGTACGAGCTCAGTGTATTAATCAAACTATGCAAATTGCAGCTGTAGAAGCAATTCGTCAACTTGTGCATGAGCCTGTTCCTCAAGTAGTTAAGGACAATTATCCCGGTGTTACTAATTGGGAGTTTGGACCGGACTATATTATTCCAAAACCGATAGACCCCCGATTAAGAGAAAGAGTGCCTACTGCAGTTGCAGAAGCTGCAATAGCAAGTGGTGCCTGTCAAGTAAATCAATTAGAGTGAATAAATTACCGTTGTAACTTTTTGTAAAATGGGCGTACCCGCTTGCATAAAACAATTGTTAAGGAGAGAACTTTGCAATCCGAAAAGAAAAATTATCACGGAAGTAAATATTACGCGATTATTGGATGGCTCGTCTGTGGACTTGGCGCTATTTTCTATAGCTATGAATATTTATTGCGTATTGCTCCGAGTGTAATTGAAAGCTCCTTACGTGCTCATTTTAATTTGGCAGCGACTGGATTTGGCTTAGTGTCTTCGATTTATTATTGGGCTTATGTACCAATGCAATTACCTGTAGGGGTAATGCTTGACCGATATGGTCCACGAAGACTTTTAACAATGGCTTGTTTAATCTGCGTTATAGGGACCTTCTTATTCACTGGAACATCACAAGTATGGGTTGCGGCCGTTGGACGTTTTCTAATGGGTTTTGGTTCTGCTTTTGCATTCGTTGGAGTTTTGAAACTAGGTACCATATGGTTACCTGAAAATCGCTTGGCAATGATCGCAGGTATGACTTCAGCACTAGGCCCTATTGGTGCCATGCTGGGTGACAATTTCCTTGATATGTTTGTTGAAAAGTTAGGCTGGATTTATACACTGAACGTAACGGGTGTTTTTGGTATTGGCTTAATGCTTTTACTGTGGTTTGGAATCCATGATGGTAAAAATGACAATACTGTGCATGGTAGCGTTAGTAGTATCAGGAAAGGCCTGGTTGATTTGGGTATTATTCTTACAAACAAACAAATCTGGGTAAATGGTATGTACGGTTGTTTAGTGTATTTACCGACAACAGTTTTTGCTGAATTATGGGGTATACCTTATCTCAGACATGCACATGGTCTTACCGCTGAAGCAGCCGGTTTAGCCAATTCAGTGTTATTCCTTGGTTTTATTCTAGGCGCCCCATTAATGGGTTATATCTCAGACAGAATGGCTAGACGAAAGTTCCCTATGTTTTTCGGGGCTTGTGGTGCTGCGATTATTATGTCAGTGATTTTATATGTCCCAGGTCTATCTCAAAACAATATTATTGTATTAATGTTTTTATTAGGATTAATGTACAGTTCACAGGCAATAGTTTTTGCTGTTGGTAGAGAATTAAGTCCTGGAGAAGCTGCAGCTACGGCTATGGCAACTACAAACATGATCGTAATGTTGGGGGCAATGTTGCTGCAGCCTTTAGTCGGGCGATTGCTAGACTATAGTTTATCTGCGCATAGAGGGGATGTTACTGCAATTGCCGTAGCGTCAGATAATTTACAGAAGTTGTATACTGTGGGTGATTATCAATTTGCATTGTCTTTTATACCAATAGGCATTCTTATTGCGGCCCTTTTAACCTTCTTTTTAAAAGAAACTCATGCTCATGCAAAAAAATAATGAAATACCAAGAAAACAGCTTTTATTTGGGATGTTGGTTTGTTTCGTAGGGGCAATTTTTTACTGTTATGAATTTATCCTACGTATTATTCCAGGTGCTTTACAGACTGAACTAAGTACAGCACTTGGGCACGTTTCGGCAACTACCTTCGGGCAGATCTCGGCATTGTATTATTTTGCTTATTCGCCCATGCAAATGCCCGTCGGTATGTTGATGGATAGATTTGGACCACGAAGATTATTAACTTTCGCCTGCCTATGTTGTACCTTAGGTTCTTGGATGTTCACCCTGACATCGTCGATGTTTCTAGTAGGGTCAGGGCGATTTCTAGTAGGTTTTGGCTCATCCTTCGCCTTCGTTGGAGTTTTATCTCTGACCTTGCACTGGTTACCACGCCGTTATTTTTCTTTAGTTGCAGGCTTAATTACGACCTTAGGTATGTTAGGGCTTGTCTATGGTGAAGTGAAAATTACTGAATGGTCAGTCAGTATGGGTTGGGAACAGGTTTTACTGCTTATTGCGGTTATCGGTTCTGGACTAAGCTTGTTAATGCTATTTGTTGTAAGAGACGGGCCTGAAGGGCATCAGCCGAATAAATACCCATTACCTGAGTTTTTTCACAATGTCCTTAAGGTGTTAATGTCACCTGAGGTTTGGCTCATAGGTTTTGTTGGTGCCTGTTTGTATACTTCGCTTTCAGTGTTTGGTGAGCTTTGGGGTAAAACTTATTTAGAGCAAGCACATCATCTAACTAAAGTAGAAGCTGCTAAAACGGTCTCTGCTGTATTTTTAGGTTGGGCTGTCGGAGCACCGATTGCAGGTTATTTGTCAGATAGATCTGGCAGGAGAGTGTTGCCACTGGTCGTTGGAGCAATTTTATCCTTATTGTGTATTAGTATGGTTTTATATTGTCCAGGCTTATCTTACGTGACATTAAACATACTATTGTTTTTCTACGGTGTTTTTAGTGCGACCGAAATCATTGTATTTATTATGGCTAAAGAATGCAGTGGCGCCAAATTATCGGGAACTGTCTTTGCTGCCACTAATATGATTATTTCACTGGGTGGTGTGGTATTCCAACCTTTAGTAGGCAAGTTATTAGATACCTTTGGTGACAGCGGAATTGTAGGTGGAGAGCATATTTATACAGTGGTGGATTACCAAGTTGCGCTTTCTATTCTTCCTATCTCATTACTATTAGTTACTATTCTAGCCTTTTTCATCAAAGACCATACTGCTCATTGAGTGTGGTCTTCAATCAGCATTGCACACTTAGGGTTTTTGATGGTTGCATGCTGTTCAGGGTTTAAATACGGCTACTAACTCTTTTACTGGTAGTCGTAGTTCCACTTGACAGTTAATCCAACGTGATACGTTAAAACTCTTAATTGCAGCGCCTTTATAATGTTCTCGTGTGAAGTCGGTGTCATGATTCGATATCACTACGGGAATGCCTCTAGCCGCTGTTTCTCGCGCTAATTCAGCCAACTCTATCTGATCCCTCTCATTAAACTTATTTTGTGTATAAGGTAATGCTTTAGTTTTACTTAATATCGGGATATAAGGTGGATCGCAATAAATCACATCGCCTGGTTTAGCTAATGCAAAAGTTTCTCTGAAATCATTTTGATGAAAACTAACTTGTTTACTTTTCTGATGAAATAAATGCATTTCTTTTTGTGGAAAATAGGGCTTTGCATACAGACCAAAAGGGACGTTATACCCACCTTTGGAATTATAGCGGCACAAGCCATTATACCCATGCCGGTTTAGGTATAAAAAAATGGCGGATTTTTGGGGGGAGTGAGGCATACGATTAAATTCTTCCCGCAGCGTGTAGTATTTTTCTTTACAATTGAATTCGGGATTAAAATAGGTTTGGCAATACTTGATAAAGGACTCTCCTTCTTTTTGGAGAGTTTTAAAGAGATGAATAAGATCTTGATTACTTTCCCCAAGATGAAAGGAGGGGAAATTGGCATTCATGAAAATCACACCTGAACCACCAAATGGCTCAATAAGGCGTTTGCCTGCAGGAAGATGACTTAATATCACCTCTAAACAGTTGTATTTTCCGCCCGCCCATTTAAGAAATGATCTGGTTTTATCCATGAGTTATCTGAGCAGAGTTGCGGTTAATATCTCTCTATTTTATAGAGATATCGCAGAACTACAATCTAAAATTTGTGTTTTTTATTTTAAGTAGATTGCGTTGCAGCTTGGTTCTAGCACCGATCTAGTGCGTTGATGAAGGCATGCCTCAGCATCAATCATCATTAAGATTCGTGGGGATACATCAGGTTGCGACCCAACCTACGCTTTTGGAGGGATAATAGCGATGCTAATACGTATGGGTTTTTGGTTTGACAACCGGTAGAAGGTGAGGGGGGGTAAAATTTGTATTTCAGGGAAGCGTTTCATGAGTTCTTTGGTTAATCTAATATGCTTTTCACTGTTTTGATCCCAGGAATAATTTTTATCAGTATCCCAAATAAAGATAGCACCTTTTTGGCGCATTTCATGTTCATTGATCCAGAAACTCGCGGATTGTAAACAGCTTAAATAAGGTATTGGTTTATCCTGCATGTAAGGAGCTACACCAGCGACCAAGTAATTCGAACCGGCTAAATAGGGGAGAGGACTGTGGTATTGTTTTTGCCAAAAATCGGATAAGTAAACTGCTATTTTCTTGTTAGGAAGGAATGCATCACTGTTTGGTCGTGGGTGCACTGATAAACTTAGCATTCGTAAGGAAAATAATAGTGTACTAAGCACTACCAGAGCAATGAAAAATTGTTTTAATGATTTTGGAGTAAGGCTGGGCTTGACCAGAGCAATAATTAAAATACCTAGGGCAAAATAATAAGGTGTTGACCATCTTATGGCATACAAATTACCAGTTATAAATGCCATCAGCAGTGAAAGTGTAATAGGGCCAAGGCCGAGGAAGAGCAAAAATTGCCATTGAAAACGCGTTAAACTCCAATCCATTTTATCTTTAAAATAAAAGGGAAATAGCAATACAAAGACACCAATGACATACAGAATATTGTTCAATAAAAAATGGACGGGATTTAAAAAGTGTTTTAATCCAGTTATTTTTTTATCGGCATGCATTGGTGCATCAACAGCATAATTAATAGTGACAAAATCATGTTGATATAGCCATACGAGGTGGGGAGTTATTAACACTAAAAAGGTTAACAGTGCATAGTAGAGTCCAGGCTTTTTAAAACTTTGTCGAGCAGTAGGATTAATGATACAGAGCAAAAGCATTGGTATAAAAAGAATTCCAACTTGATATTTGGTACAGACACATAAAGCAGCAACTACAGCAGTGCTGAGCCAGTAACGAGTTTTTTGTGTTTCAATAGCTTGGTAAAAAAATAAAGCTAATAAAGCCCATAGGGGTGATTGAAGTGTATCCGGAGTGAAATTAAAAGAGTTCAGGTTATAAAAAAGTACCCCTTCAAGAGCCAGGGTTGCAATGACAGCATGTATTGGGGGCGCGAATAATCTTGCTAATTTCCACACAGCGATAAAAGTGGTGGTAACAGCAAGTTGAGCTAATAGATAGACGGGCCAACCAACTGTGGCAAATAATTGCGTGATTCCAGCGCAAAGCCAAGCAGCCAAGAAAGGATGTTTGTTATAACCCAGTTGCCATTGTAACCCCCAACTGATTCCTTCCAGAGTATCATGTGGGACAGTTGGACGAAGTAAGGCAGGTCCTAAAGTCCACAATAGGGTATGAATAACTAGAAACAACCAAAAAAAACGATTGATGTTCCTGAGCGTGTAGGGCGCTGGCAAATGGTAAGTCGACATAAATAAAATCTATTCTTAAGCTGCTACAGCAATTATTAGTAAGCCAATGGCAACAAAACCGAGAAATCCTAAACTTAAAGTTCCTCCCGGAACTAAATGACTTTCACCGGCAGCCAGTTGACATGTTTGACGACCTTTCCAGGCCATAATTGCTGGTAACAAGAGTAATAAAATAACACAACAAATGCCTGCATAACTTAGGGCATGGAGATAGATACCGGGGTATATCAAAACAACTAAGAGTGGCGGTAAAAAGGTGAGGGCTAAGGTGGATTTACCCTGATTGCCTGACTTTTTAAGATTTAAACCATCGGCCAAAAAATCAAATAAACCTAAGGAAACTCCTAAAAAGGCAGTAACCATACAGATAGAAGTAAAAAAGCCAAAAAAACCGCTGATTAATGGACTATTTACTGAGTTTGTTAATGCATCCGTCAATCCACTAGTTGCATGTTCAGAATTCATTAAAGCTAATAAACCTGCATCACCTTCTCGGGAAATTACTCCCATAATCACCGCGTCCCAAACGATGTAGCAGAAAAGTGGGATTAGTGAGCCAAATAGAATGACTTTTCGCAGCATTGCTATGTCTTCTTCAAAATAATCGCGAAGACTCGGAACTATTGAAGCAAAGCCAAAAGAGGTGATTAGGATCATCAAAGTACCCGTAAAAGCACTGGCTTTTCCACCTGTGAGGCTCATCGGTGTGACGTGAGGGCTGATAATGGCTACTAATAAAACATAAACACCCAATTTGCCAAACATGAGGCCACGGTTGACATAATCGACTGAGCGAATGCCTTTATAGACTACAAAGCTGAATAAAGCTGTAAAAACTAGAGCTGACAACCAATTCGGTACATTGATTCCTACCTTATGGAGTAAACTATCGAAGACATCACTTCCACCGGAAATATAAGCAGATAGCAGGGTATAGAGTAAGAAAAGGTAAGTAATCCAGGCAATAATTTGTCCAGGAAGACCGAGGGTAGATTTCGCCATAGAAATCATATTGCTGCCTGCGGGAAGACGCAGGTTGACTTCAAGTACTAATAGAGCACCAGCAGTCATTACTGCCCAGCAAAAAACAAGAAATATCAGTGAGTTAGTAAACCCAACTTCCGCGGTTGAGACAGGTAATGCGAGCATACCCCCACCGATTGAGGTCCCAACTATTAAGAGTATTCCGCCTATTAATTTTGAATTGAGCACGTGAATAAAACCTAAAAATGTACAAATATAGATCACTATGTTACATTGTTTGTCTATAAAAGTCAATTGGTTAAAATAAAGCTCTTTCTGCGTTCCTCAGCTGTAAAGAGGTGCAACGAATAGCTTCCAACATTCATGTAACAACAAAGCTACAGAAACTATCATTACAGCTATAGGGGGTAAAGACCCACCTGGAACCATAAAAACAGCCTGGTACCGCTGGCGCCCAAAGTAACACATTAGCGCTGGCAAAAGAAGTAGTAAAATAATGCAAAAAATCCCTGCATAACCTAATGCACTGATGTAGGCCCCAGGGTAGTAAATAACTATCATCAAGGGAGGTAGAAAGGTCAGTAAAAAAAGGCCAATACCGTGTTTACCGGTCTCACGAAGTTTAAGGCCGTCAGCTAAGAAGCTGTATAAACACAGCGATACACCTAAAAAAGCAGTCAGCATACAGATAGAAGTGAAGAAATTAAATAAAATAGTGATAGTAGGGCTTTGCACTTTTGCAGTTAGCAAATCAGCTAGGGCGCTAGTTGTGTGAGGATTATCCATTAAACTCGCTAAACCTTGGCTTCCATCGGTGGGAAGTGAACCAATGATCACAGCATCCCAGGCTAAGTAGCAGAAAAGTGGAATTAATGAACCTATTAATATCACCTTTTTTAGCGTTTTAATGTCATCATCAAAATACTCTCGGAGATTAGGTACAATAATTGCGAATCCAAAAGAGGTAATCAAAATCATGATTGACCCGCTAATGAATCGCATATTACCTTCTTGAAAATGGGAAAACTCAATATGCGGAGCAATCAGTACTACTAGGATAAAGTAGACGACTAATTTCCCAAACATGAGGGCGCGATTCACATAGTCGACATAGTAAATTCCACCGTAGACTATTAATCCAAAAAAGAGCGTAAAAAGAGTGCTTGCTTGCCAATCAGCAAGATGCAATCCCATCTTACCTAGCAACCCATTTAATACATCAGCTCCACCCGAAACGTAGGCAGAAAGTAGGGTGTATAGTAAAAAAAGATAACTTATCCATGCTGTAAGAAGACCGAAGTTGCCCAGTGTTGCTGCAGCCATGGAGACCATATGTTTTCCACGGGGTAGATAAAGGTTAGCTTCTAAAATAAAAAAAGCACCTAGAGTCATGAACGCCCAGCAGATAAAAAGAAAAAGAGAGGATTGCCAAAAACCAGTAGAAGCGTTGGCAACTGGAAGAGCCAGCATGCCACCGCCAATGGAGGTTCCAACTATTAGTAGAACACCACCAATAAATCTTGAATGCATCTAAAACCTTATTTCATTGACATCACAGGAGCTTCCGCCTGGGCAATTAAGCCAGTAAACCATTGTATCTCAATGCGTCTGTTTTGTGCACTTCCATGGATAATATTATTATCCGAGATGTCGTTTTTATCGCCGTAACCTTCGGCCTTAAGTCTTTCAGCAGCGATACCATTTGCCCAGAGATAGGACAGAATAGTTTCCGCTTGCGCCTGAGACATTAATTTTTTATGTCGTGCTGAGCCAACATTATCGGTAAAACCAGCAACATAAATAGGATTTTTAGGATACAGTCTCAGCAGTCTAACTACATTAGTTAGGCCAGGATACAATAGTTCATTGAGTCTGGGGCTATTGATCATAAAATATTTGTCTGTAGGTATTATCAAAGTCATAGTATCGCCATATTGGACGTATTGTATGTCTTGTTTTTGCAATTCTTTAATCAGATGCTTTTTGGAGTCATGGCTGGCACCGATAACCATACCAACAGTTCCACCTATTGCAGCTCCGATAATAGTAGATGATGCCCCTCCGACAACTGCTGCACTGGCGAGGCCACCTACAACAGCACTACCGCCTGCCATTTTTGTAGCGCGATGGTCATTACGGAAATTATTGTACGGTGGATGAAAGCAGCCACTTAATAAGCACATCATTAATCCTGAACTGAGGATTTTTGTTCTAGCTAAATTGAGTGACATGTCCACTCCAATGGTCAGTGTTTCTATCATTATTAAGCATCTGATTAATTTTCGCAATGCATGAATTGAATTTAAATACTAGATTAATAAGGTATTTATCACTTACTATTGCGTTTTTTTACTATTTGCCTGGAGTCAATCACGTGCCTTTTTCTAAAGATCAACGTGTGCATACTTTGAATGGAATATTGTTTGTCTTATTGTTTGCGCTTTCTAGTATTTATATTGCTGAATTTCGTTGGTTTCAACAACTGGGTATTAATTCTTTAGTGATCGCCATTTTAATGGGTATTATTTATGGCAATACCCTGCGTTCTGAATTACCCAAACAGTGGACACCTGGCATTCAATTCGCAGCTAAACGTATTTTACGTTTAGCAATTATTTTGTACGGGTTTCGTGTGAGTTTTCAGGAAATAGCTTCCATGGGTTTGTCAGGGATCCTAATCGATGTAGTGGTGGTTTTTTCCACCGTCTTACTTGGGAGTTTTGTTGGCTGTAAGTTTTTTAAATTGGAGCGCCATCTGTCTATTTTAGTAAGTACTGGTTCTGCAATTTGTGGTGCGGCAGCAGTGCTTGCTGCGGAAGAAGTATTGAAAAGTGAGCCTTATAAAACAGCGGTTGCAATTGGTACGGTTGTACTTTTCGGCACGATAAGTATGTTTCTTTACCCAGCCTTACAACATTACGGCATCCTGGGTTTGTCTAATAATCAATTTGGTGTTTTTGCTGGGGCAAGTGTTCATGAGGTGGCTCAAGCTTTGGTGACTGGTGCAAGCATTGATATTGAAACAGGCACTGTGGCTGTTGTTGTGAAAATGACTAGGGTGTTGATGTTAGTGCCCTTTCTGATTGCATTATCGGTGTATGAAGGTCGTCAAAGTAAGACAGGAAAGAAAGCCAAGATAATAATTCCGTGGTTTGCTTTAATTTTTATGTTCGTTATTGGGTTTAATTCATTGCACTTACTCCCGGCAGAGATGGTCAATACTATTAATCAATTTGATGCCTTTTTATTGACGATGGCAATGGCTGCGATTGGGATTGAAACGAATCTTAAAAAAATTAAGGAAGTAGGCTTAGCACCGCTTTATTTGGCGGGCTTTCTTTTCTTGTGGTTAGGTTCTAGTGTTTATGTGATGGTATCGTCGTTTGCGTCATGACCTAACATGGATATTGTTGCTGGCCATGATCCAGGGGCGCGCTAGATCTGTGTAGGAACCAAAGTTCTCCAGGACGGGATGGTAAAACGCGCTTTCGCCCTCCATGGCTCGCTCTCGAAAAACGTCGTGTTTTTCGAAGGTTTTACCATCCCGTCCTGGAGAACTTTGGTTCTTGGGAGTTCTGTGCGGTGGGTTAGAAAAAGAAGTTTTAAGACAATCTCTCGGCAATGGGGTTTAGCCTAGGGTCGTTTTAAAACGTTTGCACACAGGGATGCGCGCAAACGTTTTAAAACGACCCTGGGCTAACCCCATTGCTTTCGTCAGGGCTAAAATGCTCCGTTTTAAGCTATTGAGCTCCGATTTGCTGTATGCACCAACCTACATTAGATAGAAATCATTTAAAGTTGTTTTACTGTTAATTGATTTTTTAACAATTCCAATATATTTATCCGGGCGGACTAAAATCAGAGTCGGTTTTTTTATCCCCAATGTTTGTTGAGCTTGGTTTTCGTCGACCCATAAATGAATTTTGTCAGAGACGAGTTCAGCTTTTTTAGCTAACACCAAATGAACTTGCATTGTTGTAGGATGTTTTTGAGCTAGTTCTTTGGCCAGTGTTATCAATGCCTGATTTTTTTTAGTTTTAGTCCCCTCAAAAATAAAAAGATGGTGTTGGATGCCTTGTACTATCTCATTGCTATCGAGAGTTTTCGCATGTGTTGGATCAGTTAAACTAAAGGAAGGAATAAATGCTCCCGCTTTCATCCCTCTCTTGCACCCCGTTTGTTGCACGATAGGGCTTTTTGCGTAGGAAATTGTTAATTCTGCTAGATTGTTGGCTAACTTATTTCTAATAAATTTAAAGGAGGTGACGAAACCAATCATGCGATTACGCAAAGCTACTGCTAAAGGATTTTTTAGTAGTATCATCCTAGTCATGATATCTGTCTTTTTGAGTACATCAAGACCAACAGGATAGCGCTCCTCATGATAGCTATTCAGTAAATCGGGCTTAGCCTTTTTTTTCTCGACCAGTGCCAATTTCCACGCCAAATTATACGCATCTTGAATCCCTGTATTCAGACCCTGACCACCCATTGGACTATGAATATGCGCGGCATCACCAGCAAAAAAAACGCGATCGAAACGGTAATTTTGAATTTGGCGGTGATGGATAGAAAATCGACTTAACCAAATTGGAGCAGAAAGTACCGCTTGATCAGAGCTACGATCCTTAAAAGTATTTTCGATATCTTGCAGCGTTGGATCCCCAGTACTTTTTGTCGCTGCTGTCATTACTAGTCGATACCGTTTGTTGCCCATAGGGAAACAAGCTAGCGGACCTTTTTCACTAATGTAGATGCTCATGCGATTAGCCGGTAGGGGCCAATCTACCATAAGATCAGCCAACCACCACTCTTGTGAGTAAGCGGAGCCTTTGAATTCAGCGCCTACTTGATGGCGTACTGTACTGTGTGCTCCATCGCAAGCAATTAACCAAGTGGCATTAAAGAGTTCAATTTTATTATTGGGTTTTCTAATCGTTGCAGTAATTTCTGTGGGGGATTGAGACAGATGCGTTAACTCGGTATTCCACTCTACGCTAACGCCTTTTTTTTCTAAATGCTTATTGAAAATCGCTTCTGTTTTGTTCTGCGGCAGGTCAATTAAATAGTGCCAATTCGCTTTAATGTCGTTAAAAGTAGCATCGACTAGCGTTTTCCCTTTTGACTTGAGTAAAACGCCTTCAACCGGATTACCTTCGGTTAAAAAGTCATCAATTAATTGACAGTCTGTGAACAAATCCAGGGTGCGAATATGAAGACCTAGGGCTTTGGAGTGTTCGCTCAAACCACTTTTTTTATCGATGATGCGACAACTAAGACCTTGGCGAATCAATTCATTTGCGCAAAAAAGGCCGACAGGGCCTGCGCCAACCACAAGAACATCGATGTTATGCTGCGACAAGATTTATTTTTCCTTAAACTGTTATTAATTGAAGGCGTTACTATCCTTTTTTGTATGGAGGCTTTTTAACGTTTTCAAGCAGAGAAATCAATAACTTTAGATTAAATCCCCTTAGGACATCTAAAGGGATTTAATATCACTAAAGGGGACTAATAGATTCAGCAGCATCGGATGCTTCATGTTGCATTTGAATATTATTAGTAACAGCATTAGCTCGTGCGGCAGTTTGAGTTTGCGGCGAAAAAAATGAAATCAAATCGGCTTCTTTCTTAGCCAAATCGTGAATACTGGAATAAGACTTAAATTCATTGAAGCTTTCTTTGAGATGCTTAAAGCTCAGGCTTAGGAGTAAACTCACCCCAGTAATTACAACAGCTGCTGAGATTGGCTCGCTAAACATTAAAGGTAAGCCTACTGATAGAATTGCGGAAACTGATGCAAGGATAATTAAGCCCCAACATAGGATATTAAAAACAGTACCAATGTTATGCAAAATTATATCGGTTTCTCTACTATTCGTTTTTTCTTGTAGCTGGGCTAATGCCTCTTCGGGGAGTAATAGACCATTCTTCACTGCAACTAATAATGCAACGAGTGCCTCATGGTGGGTGACTATTTCCACCGCAGTAGTAGGGTTGTAAGTTTTATTTAATGATTGTCGATATTTATTCTGCACGGCATCAATGAGACCGGCATCGATATCAAGGCCTTGGTAAAGTGCTACTAACTGCTCGTCCGAGGTATTAAGACGTTGTACTAGTTCCAATCTATTCGCAAAGTTAGGCATAATTAATCTCGATAAAGTAAAGAAAGAAATTGGGAATTAGGGAACTTATAGCATGTTATAAAAGTGAATTAAATACTAAATCCCGCCTTCTTTGAGAAGTTGTTCTACGAGCTCATCGCTTAGGTTTGTGATTGGTAATTCAGGTGCCAAATTGTTCTTTAAGCGTTGAATAGATAGTTTTTTAGAGGCTTGCATGAACTCTTTTTTCATCGGGCTGGCACCTTCAAAAACCTGTGCCCAAGTCTCGTAAGGGGCTTCATTAATTTTAAGAGAACGGGCAACCATCTGTTGTAGACTACCCATGGGTTTGGGGTCTCCATCAGCTATAGAAAAAAGCTGATCAGTGACATTGATTTGGCTTAATTGGAAAGCAATTGTCGCCAGATCTCTCACATAAATATGGTTTGTCGCTGCTGCTTGCTCAGGATCTATCAGAGGTGTACGTGCCTTTGCAGCTTCTATAGGTAAACGTCCTGGTCCGTAAATTCCCGCAATGCGAAGTAGGATGCATTGTATACCCAGCTTTTGACTGTAAGCCAAGCACTGTTGTTCTGCGTCGATTCTTCGTCGTTGGCGGGGGGTAGTGATGTTGCACTCGCTTTGCTCATCAACCCAGGCACCTTGATGATCGCCATACACGCCACTAGATCCGAAATAAATCATTTTTTTAGCTTTTATTTTGGAGTGATCCAGTACATTTTTTAGTAAAGTATCTTTATCTCCTTGAGCAGGAGGCGGGATTAGATAATGAAGGACTGTATCTGGTTCATCCCATTCGAAAGGCGTACTTAAATCATGAGCAACATGCTTTATTCCAGGTATACTAAAGGCAGGATTTAGTTGCCGAGACACCACTGTAACTTGTTGATGGTTTTGCAGTAATTCTTGTGCTAAAAAATAGCCGCAGTAGCCATAACCCAATATTAAATGGTGCATAAATAGTCCTATTCACTCGCTTGAAAACGGCACAAATTTTGGAAGTCACATTGCATACAAAGACTTAATTTGTCCGGTTGTGGGGGGCAATACCCTTGTTGGAATTCATCTGCCAAAAGGGTCAGTTGTTGTTGCCAATGGGTCCGTGTATTAGACCAAGAATGGTTTTGGTCGTCCGTTTTTTTCAGAGTTTGCAGTCCGCTGACTGTCTGCTTTTCCTCACTAATTCCACTGCAAACAATGTTACCTGATTTTAATTGCATAAACAGCAAGGCATTTATTTCCTCGTCTAAGAGGGCGTACAGCAACAATTGTGGTTCAAGGGGTCTATCTTCATACCAGGGCTTGCTAGCTGGAAGACTTGTTTTGTAATCGATAACCCATTTTGCTTCATCAACCTGATCTAGGCGGTCGACACGTAACTTTATTTCTAAACCACTCAACTCTATAGTGTAAGATTGTTCCACAGCAATTACACTGAAGGGCGGGCGCTCTTTTTCCCATTGCAAGTAGGTGTGTACTAGGCGTTTTAAGCGAGTCCATTCAACCTCTTGGATTAATTGGGTAAAGGAGGTGGGATGCAATTGCTCGTAGGGGTTTAGCGCAGCTTGGATGGTTTTGTCCAAGAGTAAATCTAGCTCTGTTTCTTTTATCTGTAATAAGGTGTGTTGATCATTAAGCGATTGCCACACTAATTCTAAAATTTTATGGATAATTTTACCGCGTTCCCTTGGATCAAGTCCCTCGGCAGTTTCTAAAGAATCCTGAGCATTAAGACGATGGGCTGCAAAGGCTTTGAAAGGACATTTAGCTTGATTTGCCAGAATAGCACTACCACCGCTAATCGTTTCGTGCTCTTTTGGCGGGAGAAGATAGTTCTCTTCATGGGTAATTAATTCGCTAGAGTCGGTTAGCGGTGTTTCTAGATTATAGGGTTCAAAGGTTGGATGTTTTGCAATGAGCGAGCAAGCTAAATTAGGGCTGTCACCCTGCAATTGCGGGTAACTGAATACTGTTTCGTGACTACCATTTTGCAACCGTAGTAGTGTTTGTTTGGCAAAGAGTAGTTCGCGCTCTGGTAGGCAATGTGGCATGAATAAATCACGTTGTAATTGCGGAGGAATAAAGGCTGATAACCGGGGTTTTTGCGGCAGGCATTGGTCCGTTAAACCCATCACCCAAAGGCTCTCAAACTCACACCCTGATGCTTCCAACAGCCCAGAGATCTGTATAAGCGCATTGGTTTTTTGGGCTTGAAATATAGTGTTATTACATAGACTTTTGAACAGCTCAAGGGCATCGGCACTTGTTAGGCTATCATTGATTAAACCAAACTGCCTAAACTCATCAAAGAGTATATTTAGACGGTTGAAACATTGGTAATTTTCAGAGTTTAAACCGTAATCACCCGGAAAACCCAGGCTATTAAGGCGTTTTTGTAATAGTTCAACCCAGTCATGCGGCGAGGCTTCTTTGGGATAGGCTTGTAAGGTAGTTAACAGGGCTGCTAATTGGGGACAAATTGGATTAAGATCGCTAATCAATGTTTGTAGAGGAATTACCTGATTTTGTAATAGGCTACTGTCCTGTAAGTATTGTGAACGTGCGTTAAATTCTTTCTTTGAGTGGCCAATGTAAGGAGTTTGCAAAAGTAGCATAGCTTGGTGGTTGCTTAGTTGTTTGCAATCAAGTGAGAGCCAATTTAGTGCGTGGGCTATTATTGGAAACTTGGCTAAGGGCGAACCTAAGGAAATATTAAATACAGAAGGATCGAAGTGTTTAAGTAATTTTCTACGTAACGATCTGGAGACTTGTTGTAATTCAGGTACGACTACTGCGATATTTTTTTTGCCGTAATCTAATTGTTGTTGTAGCCATGCGAAAAGTTGCTGCTCTTCTTCTTTGCTATCTTTAGCACTTAATACTCTGGGTTCAGACCATTCATGATTGAGATCATAGCGATATTGCGTGACGTTTTGATCGGATAGTTTCTGTTGTAGACTAATTTGTTGGGGATTGAAGTCATCAAAACAGACCCAGACTACAGAGGATGTGAAGAGGGGCGCTTTGATTTTAAGCAAATGCGGTACTAGCTGTTGCTCGCTTATCAAATTTTTTTGGTCTAGTTGTAATTCAAGTTTTTGCCACCAATTTTGGAATTGTTGTGTTTGGCTAGTGTACTGAAATAAAGGGTTTGTAGAGTTGATTTGCCATAATAAACAATTTTTCCATGCGTCCATTACTGAATTGAGCAAGCCCTCGGTATAAGTAATAAGGGGGGAAGCTTGAATTAGTTGGCGCCAAAGCTGTTGGCATTGGGCATTATTAATTAACTTCGGGTGTTCAATATTTGGTTTTAGAAGTTGTGCCTGTTGGTATGCTTTGATGATAGCTGAGTTGTAGGGTAGGCAATGGGGCTTATCCAATGTTTTGATTTGTGCCTGTTGAAAGTATTGCTGGAGTAAGGCTTCACTTAATCGGTTGTTGGGAGTTAGTACAGTTGCGCCTTGAGCTAATAATTCAAAGAGCCTTGGTTTGTTGTGTAGAGACTGCATGTAGTCACTTTAATAATTGATCAATTGTATGCATGACATCGTATAACATTTGGCTTGTTAAATACAGGGACATTGCTGTGAGGATGAGATCGGAGCTGGATTCCGCGGACCTTCGGCCGCGGAAAGTAGGCGCTACGCGCCTACCTACCATGCGCATCCCCTACTACCGTGCGCTCCCTACTTACCGTGCGGTCCCTACTTACCGTGCGCTCCCTACTACCGTGCGCTCCCTACTACCGTGCGGTCTCCCTACTTACCGTGCGCTCCCTACTACCGTGCGGTCCCTACTTATCGTGCGCTCCCTACTACCGTGCGGTCCCTACTTACCGTGCGCTCCCTACTTATCGTGCGCTCCCTACTACCGTGCGGTCCCTACTTATCGTGCGCTCCCTACTTACCGTGCTTTATGCACGGTATCCAGACGATCTTTGATTTAAATAGGGACTTGGTCATTGCTCAAAACAGCTCTCGCGAATGCGTTTGAGTTCTTCTCGTCCCAGTTTTTCCATAGTGGCAATATTTTGTTGCGGAATTTTTGAAGTGTCTCCGTAAGCGTTAATGGCTTTTTCAAGACTGTCTTCTCTTAGTAAATGCACCATAGGGTAGGGCGAGCGGTTGGTGAAGTTACTGGGATCGTCAGGATCTGTATCCGCAAAATAGTAGTCAGGATGAAAGGTTGCTAATTGATAAACCCCTTCGTATTCATGCTCAGCCAATAACTGTTCGGCAATTTCAACAAAATCTAAATAAGAAAAAAAATCTTTAAAAGCGTTGGCAAAAATAAATAAAGTTGTCTCGGTATCGGGGTGATGGTCAAGATAAAATATTTCAGTCATTAACTCTTCAAGAGCCTGTGCTTTCTTAGTAGTTGTGCTGACAGCCATTTTTAATTGGCCTTTATTGACTGGGACTTTGGCAAAGGGACAAAGATTGTATTTAATAATAAAGGATTGCACCCAATTAAGAGTGTGTTGTGTAATTTGAGCGTTTAGATCCAACATGATTTTGGTGTATTTATAAGTTAATTGGGGGCATTGTACAGTGCAAAGAGGGTTGATACTACAAAATATAGCCTGTGCTATTGGCGAGTATTTTTGTTGGGTTACAACCCAACCTACCGGGGCATTCCAAATGTTCAACTAATCTGTATATACTATAGCAAAGACATAAATTGAATACATTATGCAAAAATTAGCACAACACTTGTTACATTTAATGGGTTGGAAAATCGTCGGCCAACTTCCCGAACAAAAAAAATACCTTATTATTGTAGCTCCGCATACTAGCAATTGGGATTTAGTCATTGGTTTAGTTGCTCGTTTTGCTACTGGTGCACATATAACTTTTCTGGCAAAAAAAGAAGTCTTCTTTTTTCCCTTAGGATTGTTGTTAAAGGCTTTGGGAGGCACGCCAGTTAACAGAGATGAGAAGGGAAATAAGGTTCAGCAAGTTGTTGAGTTATATAAAAACAAAGAGGAAATCAAACTCGCTTTGACCCCGGAAGGAACTCGGGGTGAAGTAACACGTTGGAAAGAGGGATTTTACCATATTGCCTGTCAGGCTCAGGTTCCTTTAGTAATGATTGGAATGGATTATAAAACTAAAGAAGTCCGTATAGCCGAACCTTTTATGCCAACGGGCGATATCAGTCAGGATTTTGAAAAAATACTCAGTTATTTTCGCACTATTCAAGGTTGTTATCCCAAAGAATTACCGAATTACCACCGTAAAGACAAGTAAGTTGCGTTTCAAAAAAAGAATGTGATAGCAGTAGAGTTGAATGGAATCACGGTAAACTACTCACAGGGAAAATTTTTATGAATCGAAATGAACATAAGAGTGTCATTGCAGGTTTGTACGGGAATGCTTTAGAGTGGTATGACTTTCTATTGTACGCAAGTTTTGCGCCTCTCTTTGCGAAGATCTTTTTCCCTTCTGATATTTATTTTGTTTCAATAATCGCGACTTTTGGGGTTTTTGCCCTGGGTTTTATCATGCGACCTATTGGGGGTGTCCTCTTAGGACATTATGCAGACTTGGTGGGTAGACGTAAGATGCTAATTGCCTCTGTATCGATCATGACTGCTGCTACTGCCGGAATTGCCTTCCTCCCTGATTTTTATACTGCCGGCATCATCGCGCCTTTCTTATTCACAACTTTACGACTTTTACAGGGCACTGCTGTGGGTGGTGAGTTGCCAGGATCCACAGCCTTTCTTGTGGAGCATGTTTTTTCCCATCGTCGTGGTTTCGCTGGAAGTTTAGTGTTGTGCACTGCTTTTTTAGGGATTTTTTTAGGTTCACTAACTGCTTCATTCTTGAGTTCAATTTTTAGTGAGCAATACTTAATGGATTGGGGTTGGCGCTATGCGTATTTATTGGGAGGTATTTTAGGATTGTTGGGGATTTACTTGCGCTACAACAGTATGGAGCCTACTGCATTTTTAAAAGCAGATGTTCATAAAGAGTATCCAGCAAAATTAGTATTTACCCGATTTAAATTCCAACTTTTTTTATCGGTTATCTTTACCAGCATTATGGCTTTGGGAAATTATATTTTAATTGCTTATGTTACTACTTTTTTAGTGAATTCTGAGCATTTTACCTTGTCTGATGCCTTATTAATTAATTTGATCGCCTTATTCCTGCTTACTTTGTTAATTCCAATTATGGGTTTTTTCTCTGATATTTTTGGGCGTAAAGCAGTGTTGTTTTTAGGCTTGGCTCTTTTGTTTTTAGCTATCTTTCCCTGCTTTTGGTTATTTTTAAGTGGGAATTGGTGGTATGCCTTGTATGGTGAGATGTTGTTTAGTCTTGCCCTGGCTCCGTTAAATGCTACCGTGCCTACAATAATCGCTGAGATGTTTCCAACTTCAGTGAGAGCAAGTGGGATTTCTATTGGTTACAATTTGGGACAGGCAATATTCGGCGGAACCTTGCCTTTAGTCGCTTTAACTTTAATTGAAGTGACAGGTAACAAATTAGCGCCAGCGTGGTATGTTTTTGGGTTTAATATAGTCGTTCTTTTTGCTTGGTTATATTTGAAAGAAACTTACCAAGAAAAACTTATTTGAAATCAGGTGTACTGAAAGTCACCCCTCATCCGCCCTGTCGGGCACCTTCTCCCCTTGAACGGGGAGAAGGGAGCATGTAGCAAAATGGGGGTAATTGAATAAAATCTCAAAGAAAAGGAGTTTTGTTTAATACAATCACGTCAGTACCGCGGATAGTTGCCAATTTTTTTACTGTGATAGCTGTTTCTTGCAGAATTTTTTGTACATCAGATAATACATCCATACCATGGTGTTTTAGTGGACGTAGTAAGAAATACGCTTTGCCGTTTATAGACAATGCATTAGCAAGTGCTAGGATATAATTTTCAAAAGAGCTGTCTAAATAAAATCTGCATCGGTTTTTAAATTGGGAAGGGGAGAGCATTCCATGATCTTTATGGAAATAAGGTGGATTACTGATAATCACATCAAAAGTCTCTTTCCATAGGTTGTTATGTAATTCATCGTAATTTAAAAGATGCCAGCCTAGTTTTAACTCAGGTCGATTGACGTTAGCGACATTATGATAAAAATAGTCGGTATAAATAGCTTGAATCTCAATAAAGTCAATTTGCCTTAATGCGGGCAAATGCCAGGACAGCTCAATGCCAATGACTCCGCAACCAGCACAAAGATCCAGTACACGTAAGGCACTAAGATTGGGATGGGATTGTAATTCGTTTGCGACTAATTGGGCTAAGTGAATTGAATCAAGACTAAATTGATACTCTGCAGGTTGCTTGTAATGATAAGTAAAATCACGTATTGATTCGTTTTGCATTGCTAAGGCTACTTAAATTTGGGGCTGAGATTATAACTGCCATTCCTCACCTTAGTATACAGTGATCTAGTGTGGGGAATGACAACCATACACGCAGAAGTACGATTAAAAGTGTTTGCGTAAAATATCCAATTCATCCCTTAACCTAGACATCTCCTCTAATAACTCTAAAGCCAAGACCACGCCTGGTGGATTTACTTCAAGATCTTGGTGGAGGCGAAAGGCAATTTCTAGCCGCTGCAATGCTTTTTGATCAAGGTCAATGGCATCATTTACTGAAGGAGTGTGAGGAAACAAACCTTGTTCAACTATTTCAATCAGTAATTCTTCTGGTATATGGTATTTGCGACACACTTCAAGATAGGTGTACGTTGTAGTTTCATCAACAAGAACGCCTGTTATAATTTTTTCATTACTCATCATCAAACTCCCATTTTTTCACGTGGGTTGAAAGGCATTACTTCGGCCATTTTTTTATAGAGTTCTGTAGCTGCTTCTGTATTGGCTGGAGGCGTAATGATTTTTAACAAAACGTATTGATTGCCTGGTTCCTTTCCTGGTAGACCTCGGTTTTTGATACGAAGTTTTTGTCCACCTTGCGAACCCGCAGGAATTTTTAAATCAATTTTTCCAGCTAAAGTTGGAACCACAATCGTTGAGCCCAAGGCTGCTTCCCAAGGAGCAACTGGGAGGGTGAGATAAATATCGTTGTCCATGACATCAAAAAGAGAATGTTTATCAACATGGATTGTTAAGAGAATATCCCCGCGTGGGCCACCATTTACACCAGCCGCACCTTTACCAGCCAGCCTAATTTGTTGACCGGACTTTATACCTGCTGGTATTTTTACTTTCAGGGTTTGCATGCTAGTTTCGTTGTTTTGTTCAACAGGTACTTGTAGTTGCTTTACTGTACCGGTGTAGGCCTCTTCTAAACTTACATTGATTTTGCCTTCGTAATTGTGACCGGCCATTGGTTGAGGTTGATACCTGGCATGACCAAAAAGACTTTCAAAAAAATCATTATCAAATTGTGCGCCTTGTCCTTGGTAACTTTGATGGGATTGACCACCTGACTGCTGATTTCTCTGATTAAATTCGCTTTGTTTTCGGTATTGATCGTACTCCGCTCTTTTAGCTGGATCACGTAAAACCTCATAGGCCTCACCCATTTCTTTAAACCGCTCTTCGGCGTTAGCTTCTTTGTTTAAATCGGGGTGGTATTTTCTCGCAAGTTTTCGATAAGCGAGCTTTATCTCTTTTTCTGACGCGTCCTTTTTGACGCCCATGATCTTATAATAATCTTTATCCATCGTGTGTTCTCTCAATGTATTTGTGTTACCATTTCATTGTCTATTAGTTTACCAAAACTTGAAGCTTTTCTACAGAGAGATCGTAATGCCTTGGCTAAAACCTAATAAAACACAAACTAGAGCTGAGGAAATTGGTAACGCATCTACCCATGCTTTGGGGGCCTTGTTAAGTATAGTTGCGATCACCTTACTCATTGTTGCGGCAGCTAAAGAAACGGATTCACTGAAGCTAATTGCAAGTGTTGTTTTTGGTTTTACACTCTTTCTTATGTACCTTAGCTCAACACTCTATCACAGTATTACGGATCCTCAATTAAAGCATATATTTCGTATAGTTGACCATGCGTCAATCTATTTGCTCATTGCAGGTAGTTATACCCCCTTTATGTTGGTAACGCTGCGTGGCCCCTGGGGATGGACTTTATTTACTATCATCTGGGCTTTGGCTTTCGCAGGTGTGGTATTCAAGATGTTTTTTGTGCATAGATTTGAATTGCTATCCACGGTCATCTATTTGGTTATGGGTTGGTTGGCAGTTGTTGCTATCAAACCCATTTATCAACATTTGCCCTTAGGCGGTATAGAGTGTCTTGTAGCAGGTGGATTATGTTACACTGTGGGTGTTATTTTTTATGTATGGGAAAGATTGAAATTTAGTCATGTTCTGTGGCATTTGTTTGTTTTAGCTGGCAGTATTTTTCATTTCTTTGCTGTTTTGTTCTATGTGGTTATGGTTTAGGCGCTCACGATTATCTTGGAGAAATTATGCAAAAAATTAGACTAAGCGGTCTAGTAGTTGGGCTTGCTCTTTTGTTAACAGGTTGTCAAACAGGAAGCAGTGTTGGAAATATGTTTACCCCTTATCCATCAGGTGTTTCGCTTGAACAATCCGTTCAAGATGCGTTGATGCGTAGTGAGGATCCTGTCATTGGCAAAGTGCATGTAGAATCCAATGAAAACGCAGTTGTCTTAAGTGGCTATGTTAAAAAAATACGTCAAAGTGATACTGCTGAGCAAATTGCGCATCAGGTACCAGGTGTGAAAAATGTTGAGAATCGGATCATTGTTAGGCAATAACTAGTAATAAAAAAGGTCACCTGTTTTTGTGTTTAGCAAAAATGGGTGACCTTTTTAATAGCTAACTAACTACTTTGACCTCAGGTTGACAGCAACCGCATTTACCACAGCTGAAGCGATTGTATAACCAGGCAATGATAAAGGCATCGACGAAACCATCCACCAATCCTATAAGTGCACCGATAATACTACCTTGGATAGTCGGTTCGTAACCTATGTATACTGTGCCTACAGCAGCGATAAAAGGTTGGCCATAAGTAGAGAAGTAGCCCATAAGACCCATCACTAAAAGCGCACAACCCCAAAATACGCCAACTGCTAATCCTAAAGCAACAGGACTTAATTTACATCCACTCATGATCACCTCCTTGTTAGACAACTGCTTGGTTAATTAATATTTTCCATTAAATCGGTTCCAATTTGTCCTACACTAGGCGGTGTAATGGCTCGTGTAAAACTTCCATCTGTTTTTACAGCACCAGTGTTGAACAATATTACTACCCCGTAGTTTTGACTTTTGTTAAGTCCTACGAAACTTCGGAAGTTTGTATGACCGCCGATTTTGCCACAGAGGTTATCACCATTAGTGGGGGAGAGCTGACAAACCCAAGCGTATCCTTGTGGACCGTTCAAAGGGTTCTGGCTGCCTTTGTTGAGCGTTGGAATACCTGGGGCAGGCCTGTAGTCGTTTGGTTGGTGTGCGAGTTGCATTCCTGCAATTAAATTGGTTTCTTCCGTTGTCGGATTGGTGCTGAGGCTAAACCCTAAATTCGCACGAATAAATTTTATCATATCAAAGGCATTGGATCGTATTCCTCCTGCTGGTGCCCAGGGAAGGAATGGGAAGGGATCGCCCTTTTGATAGGTTTTATCAATAGTAATATGGTAACCAGATGCGTATTCAGAATTAGTCCAAACACTACCATAGGTGCAGGTGGAAGCAGCACTCGCGCAACTTTGATCATGTGCCTGATCAGGTAGACATCCATTGCTGCGCTCCATATCGAGAACATCGATAAGGTTTTGACACATCCACTTGTTAAAACCTTCCTCTATTACGGTAAATCCTTTAATGCTCATTAGACTTTGTCCGAGCAAACCTACGCTGCTATTTGAATATAGATTATGGGATGGTAACAAGTGGCCTGGGTATTCGGATTTGATATTTGCTTTTCCATTAGGACAGGTAGTACTAGGATCTGGATTGAGTGTATTAATATCTGAAATAAAATTAGCCTGATTTTGAGCTTGATCAGTATTGCTTTGAACAACACTTGGTGCGTCAGAGAAGCAAACACCACCCGAAAAAGTAGCTAATTGTTGGAAAGTCACGGGTGTTTCATTAGGTGAGAGGGCAAGACCGGCCGGTTTAGCGTAAGTGTTAATTCCATCCGTTGGAGAGTGTACAGCATCCTCGACTAAGTATTTACCAAAAATGGAAGTGGTTAGTGTTTTGGTTACGGAGGCTAATTCAAATATGGTGTACTGATTGGGTGCTGTTCCATTGAGGTCACGCAGTCCACAATTAATATAGCAAATTTGTTCTTCGTTATTTAGTTTTTGATAGATTCCAAAAACACCACCTAAGGTTTGTTCTTCGAGCACATTGGTATTGCTGATGTTAAAAACGTTAGGGCTGTATTGCAGTACTTTTTGATACTGTTGTTGGCAAAAGGGACTTTGGTAGGAAGCAGTTGGGATTAATGCACAGGCAATTGCACTATCTACTTTAATAGTAAGTGTATCACTTAGAGGAGCACGGCTTTGGTAATCGACGCTAACTGTTAAATATTCGGTTTTGTTTTCAGAAGGGGCTTGGTATTGAATTGCTAAAACACAGCTGCTTTTGCCCATCAGTGTGCTGCCGCAGGTGTTACCTGGTGCTCCTAGGTTGGCGGCAGTGTTAGAGAGGGTGTAGGTTAGTGGGAGCGTAATAGTAGTGTTATTTCGAATGGTATAAAAAAGTAAGCTAGTATTTTGTGGTTGAATAAATTGGAGTGTATTGGGTTTACTGGTGAATTCTACTAAAGGGATTTTGGCAAAGCATCCACTCTGAGCAAATGTTAAAAAAAATACACTTAAACATAGTAACCCTGATTTCTTCATCTCTCTGCCTACAATAAATAATTTATTCCAAAAAATACATTTTGACTTGCCGTTTTAATCACTAGCGCATTAACAGTAACCGTACCTGAATTAATGTAGGCGTAGTGAGCATTGACACTAAGTTTTTCTGATAAGGGTAGAGCTAATCCAAGACCTAGGTCGAATGAGGGTTTTGTTGACCAGTTGGCCCAGTGTTTTTCATCTGTAAGTGGTATGTTTGGTAAAGCGGTATCGTCATAGTATGCTTTAATAAAACCAAGCCCCAATCCTGCGGTAATGAAAGGTTGAATAGTGTGTATGGATTTGAAATACAGATTGGCTTCTATAAATAAATTGGTATTTTCACTGCCGTATTGGTAGCGAAAATTATAAAACTCAGGAAGCCCTAACTCCCAAACATCGCCGGTGAATGCGCTTTTTTGAAAATACAAGGCAGGCCCGAGAGTGATTTGTTCAAGACCATTGTAAGGACTAGTAAATAGTCGTTTAGCATCTAGGTTGAAACTTGCATTATGATTTTGTTTCGCGGGGAGTAGTCGGTCAAAGATGTAATTACTAAATACCAGAGGTCCTTGATCACGAGTAGTAAAAGTCGAATAGCCTACTGCTGCGTTGATATTGTAAAGAGGGGTGCCAACAGCTGTTGAGGTGATTACACACAAGGTGAGTAATAATAGAATTCTGTTTGAATTACACACAGTCGTCCTGTCTGTTGGAGTGTAATTAGTTAATATTTTAATTTATAGGAATGCTGGTTATTTGTAAAGTAAAGTACTACTGTTGCAGCAATTCTCAATGTGGCGTTGGAATCCCGCTGCGATCTCGATTAAAGATCGTCTGGATTCCGCGGACCTTCGGCCGCGGAACGTAGGCGCGTAGCGCCTACCTACCGTGCACACTTCCCAACCTACCGTGCTTTATGCACGGTATCCAGGGATCTTTGGTTGTGATCTGAGCGGGATTCCAACGCCACATTGAGAATTGCTGTCTCCCATAAGATTCTTGACACGATGTAGTGATCAAATTTAATATCTCGTAGGAGATAATAAACCTATTCTCTCCTCATCGAAATTAATTTAAAAGGGAAATTTTAAATGAACAAATTACAACTTTCAGGTGCCATTCTTGCAGTAGGTGCTGCTTCTATGTTCGCACTGGCTCCTGCTTTTGCTATTGAAGCTACTACAGCTCCTATGGTTCATTGCAAAGGCGGAAACGCTTGCAAAGGTCAAAGCAATTGCAAAACAGCGGATAACGCTTGCAAAGGTCAAAATGCTTGTAAAGGAAAAGGCGTTGTTGACATGACTGCTGAAGATTGCACAAAAGCTGGCGGTACAGTAGCTGAGTAATTTTTCACCCCAGACAGGCACTGCTTGTCTGGGTTCATTTCTTGATTAGGTTTACTATGGATGTTTCCCCGAATCACCCGATACAAAAAATGCCTTTCCTTGGTTTTGGTTTAGGCTTACGAACAGACTACTACGAAGAAATTTTAACACAAAAACCGAAGATAGATTGGTTTGAAATCATTTCAGAAAACTATCTGGTTCCTGGCGGTAAGTCATTGTTTTATCTAGATAAAATACGTGAAAATTATCCTTTGGTTATGCATGGGGTTTCACTCTCTTTGGGCAGTAATGATGCCCTAGATATGGAGTATTTGAAGGATCTAAAAAATCTTGCGGCAAGAGTAGAACCCGCCTGGATTTCGGATCACCTTTGTTGGACCGGGGTGCAGGGAAAAAACGTACATGATTTACTCCCTATACCTTATACCAAAGAAGCGATTACTCACCTCGTTGCAAGAATAGGACAAATTCAAGATTTTTTAGGACGTCCGATTTTAATTGAAAATGTATCCAGCTATTTAACTTTTCAACAATCACAGATGACTGAGTGGGATTTCATCGCAGAAATTGTCAAACAATCGGGATGCTATATTTTATTAGACGTTAATAATATTTATGTGAGTTCTAGAAACCATCAATTCGATCCCATGGATTTCATCAAAGCAATGCCCGCAGACAGGGTCGCACAAATCCATTTGGCTGGTCACAGCGATCACGGTAACTATATTATAGATACCCATGATGCGCCTGTAATCAAACCGGTTTGGCAACTCTACAAAGCAACTATTAAAGAATTGGGTATGGTCTCAACCATGATAGAGCGTGACGATAAAATGCCACCTTTTGCAGAGCTACTAGCTGAGTTAAAACAGGCAAAGCGTATAGCCCGTGCAGTGGTGAAAGAGGAAGTGTGTGTATGACGGAGTTAACCCGGTTACAGGATCAATTTCAAGCCTACCTGTTGTCTACTGATGTAGGAATTATCAACTCAGTGATTTCGACCCCAGCTGTTTCTGCGCAGACACGCTTAGATATTTATCGTGATGGGTATCAACTACGTTTGATAGAGTGTTTGACTGCTAATTTCCCTGCCTTACATCGTTATTTGGGTACTGAGGAATTTGAAAAAGTATGTGTGGCCTATATTGCTACTCATCCCTCAAGTTATCGTTCTATCCGATGGTACGGGGATACTTTGCCTGAGTTTCTAAAAGCCTATTATGGTAAATCTAAAGCTTATCTTGCAGAGCTTGCTGACTTCGAATGGCTTATGACCCTCTGTTTTGATGCCGCAGATGATCCACAGGTTCAAATGGAGGAGATGGCCGCAGTGCCAGGTGAAGCATGGGCAGGTTTGCAATTTAAACCGCATGCTAGCCTACAGCGAGTGAATTATTTCTGGAATGTAGTGCCCCTTTGGAAGGCCTTGGTACAGGAAGAAGAACTACCCAATATCGAGGTTGGTGAAAGTTCAGTACCTTGGGTTTTATGGCGTGCACCTGGTTATGTGATTCAATTTTATAGTCTAACTGAAGAAGAAACCTGGGCTTTAGACGCTATTATGCAAGGATTATCATTTGGTGAGCTCTGTGAGGGCTTGTGTCATTGGCTTGCGCCTGAAGAGGTTGGGATGTGTGCAGCGACTTTTTTAAAAGGCTGGATTCAAAAAGGAATGTTAGCGCGATTGCTAATTAATTAAGAGCTAAGGATGTGAGATGTTAAATCCGAGAGATGTTAAAACAGTTGAGGATGCAAAGCGGATAGTAGAGGA
>Ga0209174_10000166_pt1 | contig 50723 bp, 44 predicted proteins | sample JI91814BDNA_FD_187505 | JGI IMG/M metagenome (GOLD analysis project Ga0209174, IMG submission 187505) | Wastewater effluent complex algal communities from Wisconsin, to seasonally profile nutrient transformation and Carbon sequestration -... | ecosystem: Engineered > WWTP > Effluent > Algae...
CTAATACGCAAGTAATAATCATCACTGGAAACGGAACTGAAATAGATGCAGTGAAATCTTTGAATCTACATGCATTTGCTTATCTCATTAAGAGCAGCCCCGACTACATACTATTACCCGCAAAAGTTAAGGAAGCTTTCAATGAATTTGCAAAACTGAGCGATATACTACTCGATAATTCTATAATAGCGGATACATCTAAGAAACCGCTATCGACTGAAGAGGTTCGGAGTATACTAAAAGACTATCCTTCTTGGAGCGAAGCAGTCTTGAAAGAAAGGGCTGAGTCCGTTTGAAGGAAATTTATTTTTTAGATACTTGTGCCTTTGTAAAGTATTATCGAGATGAACAGGGAACGGATACGGTTAAACAGATTGTCGATACTGAATCAAATGAAATTTTCATTGCTGATTGGTCTATAGTCGAAGCATATTCTGCTTTAAGAATCAGTTTGTTTAATGCATATCCGAAACCAACAGAAATAGATAAGGTGAAAAATTATTTTGATGAAATAACGACTTCGTTGGAAGCGGATATGAAGAATAAGAAATTTTTACTTGAAGCCCTACCAAGAGAATACTATCAAAAGGCTTCCAGATTAATTAAAGAATACGGAGTCATGAAAGAAATGAGTCTTAAAACAGGAGACGCTGTTCAAATTGTTGCATTCGAGAAATTGCTTAGAAATTTTCCCACTGCAAAATTTGTTTCCGCTGATAAAAAATTAATCAAAGTTATAAAAGAGATTTCTTATGATCACATAGATATAAACCTGAACAGAATATAAATTTTCATAAGAACTTTTATGTAGCATGAAAGATTGATTAATAATCAATAGGAATGGACCAAATGAAATTTCATAGCATTCGCATCCAAAACTACAAGAGTATAAACGACATTACCCTCTACTTGAGTGATGTAAATTTATTAATAGGTCCAAATAATTCTGGTAAGTCAAATATACTCAGTGCATTGAAACTTTTTTGTGATTATTTATTCTTTCTCATAAACAAAACATATCCAATTGGTTCTGACTTTGGAAATGGATTACCACATATCAAAGAAAAATACGGCGATTCTTATTCTTTGATTTCTTTTACTATAACATTTGTTGGCGAAAATTTGCAGTATATTTCTTTGTGTGTTTATCTAACCCAGAGCATTTTGTCTGGTGAATATTATATATCTAGGTTTTTTAGAATTACGAATTCAGAGAAGAGAATAGAAAATCACAGCTTAGAAATTATTATTGAAGAGTCTGAATACATTGAAATAGACGATATTCATTGGAAAAATAAAAAATTATCCGAAAAGAAATCTGTATTATTTCAAAAAGATGTTTTAAATTATAATAGCTCCTCCTTCCAGGGATGTATAGATGTAATAACAGCAAATTTTAAGTATGAAATATCAAGCTTTCTATCCGCTTCCATTTATTCTCTCCAAGTTAAAGAAATAAAACCTCCGAGGCGGTTAAATGCAAATGAAAATTTGATTCTTCCTGACGGTTCAAATCTAGTTTCTTTCCTAGACGCAATGAGTAATACAAATCCAAAAGTGATTCAAGAAATGGAAAAAGACTTATATCGACTTACAAAAGAATTTCAAAGTATTCGCTTGCTTAAAGTTACTGGTGAATCTAGAAGAACTACTGTTCTCAAAAAACTAGGTCTTGCGGATAAGGACGATAATACGTTCTGGTCAGACCAATTGTCGGAAGGTGTTCTTTACTTTCTTGCGTTACTTGCCATTATTCACCAGCCAAATCCACCCCATTTATTGATGTTGGAAGAACCCGAAAAAGGAATTCATCCAAGAAGAATAAAAGAAATCATCGAATTGATTTTTCAAATTGCAAAGGACAAAGGAATTCGTGTTATACTTACAACTCACTCTACCTACGTAGTAGATCAGTTTACCGAAATTCCTGAAGGTGTTCATATCGTAGATAAGATTGACAAGTCTACTCAAGTAAAAAATTTAAAACGAGATTTTATTGATAAAGAAGAAGGGCGAGAGGATAAGATAGATTATCTTTCTTCGCTCGGCGAGCATTGGTCAATTGGATTTTTGGGTGGCGTTCCTGAATAAAATTTTTTCATTAGATAAAACCCCTCACCCTAGCCTATATTAAACAACTCCCGCTTTATCATTGATTCAATTGTTTTGCATTCAGTTAAATTGGATAAGTAATTAAATACTGGTATTTCCTTATTATCCGCTAATTGAAAAAAAATGCTGTGCTGTTGATATGTGCCTTCATTTTCATAGGCTTCTGTTTTAGTAAATACTCTAACAATTTCTATACGCTTTATAGTTTTGGTGAATGAAATTGGAATCGGAGATTCTGAAATAGAAACAGAGTCAAATTTGATTTCAAGAACAGTAGCATTGAAGGAAGAATTTATTATAGAATAGAGTAGATACAAAGGAATAAGAAAAAATAAAAATCCCAATATATTATCAACAGAATCTATTTTAAAATTATCCAATTTGAAATTTAAAATGTATTCTATAATAAAATAAAGCGAAGTGCCAATAAAGAAAAAGGAAAAATGATCATACCTATCATAAGAAAATATTACAGTTTCTCCTTTTCTTTCTACTTTAAATCTTTTTGAAGTCATTGAAGAGTTAAACCCGGTTGCTTAAATATTTAAAATGGTTTTAATACCACAAGTATAACAATAATCATCATAAGTAGAGTAGGGACTTCATTTAGAATTCTGAATTTTCTAGAACGATAGACGACACCTTCTAGAAGTTTTTTACGATAGTAATTTGCCATATGATGTTGACCGATCACTAGAATTACCAAAAAGATTTTTAACCATATCCAAATCGTAGAAGCAAATGCATTCCATTGTAAATAAAGCATCCCGAATCCAAAGAAAAGTGTAACATACATAGCAGGTCGCATGATAATGAAATAAAGTTTTCTTTCCATTACGGCTAACGTGGATTTAACTTCTTCTGAGGTAGCTTCTGTATGATAAACAAACAATCGCCAGATATAAAAAATTCCAGCGAACCAGGCGATAAGTGCGATGATGTGAATTGCTTTAAACCAGAGATACATTTTATTGCCCCGTGCGGATAAGATCTAGAAACTCATTGCGGGTAATGGAGCTATCCCGAAACTCTCCTAGCATACAAGAAGTAAGAAGCTCTGAGTTCTGCTTTTGAACTCCGCGCATCATCATACACATATGCTTTGCTTTCATGATTACTCCAACGCCTAGTGGATCAAGAATTTCTTGTAGAGCATTTGCAACCTGATCTGTCAGTCGTTCCTGAACTTGGAGCCTACGGGCAAATACATCTACAATGCGCGGAATCTTACTTATCCCGATAATTTTTTTATTAGGTATATAGGCTACGTGTGCGCGACCGAAAAAAGGAAGCATATGGTGCTCACAAAGAGAATAGAGCTCAATGTCTCTAACTATTACCATTCCCTCTACATGCTCTTCAAAAATCGCACCGTTTACAATTTGGTTGATATCGGCTTTATACCCGCTGGTTAAAAACTCATAGGCTTTTGCTACGCGTTTAGGTGTATCCCGAAGACCTTCTCGTTTTGGGTCTTCACCAATATCGGTTAGTATTTTTTTTACTGATTCTTCCAATCCTATGTCCTTGGTTTCGATTTACTCTCTCTTAGACAATTTTTGGGAATTGGAATCATTGAAAACAATTTAATTTTCCTGAATTTGCATTAATGCTTTTTTAGGAGCAATCAATAGTCATAGGTTGTTATTAAATGATTTTCATTGTAAATAATACAGATTACGGTTAATTCTCTATTAGCTTCAGGAGAGAGGTTGTAAAAAAGATATTTTATACAACATATCCTTGTAGGTGAGATATTCGTGCACGAAGGGAAGGATGGGAAGATAAGCTTCGCGCACTTAGTGGTTAAAAAATCTTTAACCTAATGACATATGCCATCAGCCGAGCTAGGCAGTTGGCTAAATATTTTGTTTTTGCACAGTCTCACAAAAACAGAAGGAATTTTCCTTTCATGTTCTTTGCTTGGAAATAGCTAGGATCGCGAAAAAGAAATTAATTTTGTATAATTTCCATTATCCGCTTCTCGTAAACTTTTTAAATATAAGGCTCTTATTTGGTCGTCGCTTTGTTTATTGTGCATCCCCCAAGTAAAAACCGGTTTGTGAAAAACTTTGCTGATAAGGACATCAGCCATTAGCCGCGAATGTCTTCCATTTCCATTTGGAAATAAATGAATCGAAACTAGCTTATGCTTAAATCGAATTGCGATTTCATCTTCTAAGAAAATTTTATTATCTATCCAATATCTGCAATCATCGAAAAGATTCTTTAGTTGCATAGGGATTTGAAATTTATCTACTCCAATATTTTTATTGGAATTTCTAAAAGTCCCTGCCCATCGCCAGACTTTATCAAACATTTTTTTATGTAAATCTCGAATGAATTTTTCTGTTAGAATTTCTTTTCCTGTGAAATTTTTCTTGAGAGTCCATTCTAAAGCATCTTCAATGTTCAGTTGCTCGTGTTCATCCAATTCTTTACGTGTAGAAATTGTTTTTATTAAAAGACCTCTGCGCTCTTCGGGGTCAATTGGTGTTTGCCCCTCATCATATTCAAGATTCAATCCCATAAATAGGAAGGCATTTCCTTTTGGATTTCTTCTGCTTTTTCTTTGATAGCCGCTTGTATTCTCTCTTTAGAGACTTTTTGATTTTCTAATTTCATTGATTGAGAGGTTCTCATGACTATTTCTTGTGCTAATACAAGGGATCGCTCTTCAATAATTTCCTTTAAAGTTTTTTGATTGGGTAAAAGAATATAAACTAACTTTAAATTCAATGCATTGGCAACTTCCTGTAAGCCTCTCAAAGTCAGTGATCCAGACTTTTCTCTTTTTTCAAGTTCCTTTACACTTTGAGGCGTGATTCCAAGTCTCTTGCCCATTTGTCTAAGATTCATTCCAATGGCGACGCGGATGGAATGAATCCAACCTTCGGATGGAATTTCCAAAGTTTTTAGATTTTCCCACTTAGAGAATCTTTTATTTATTTGTGTAAGGATAAGCGTTCTTCGTTTAGATTTCATAAGGTTATAACCTTAAAAGCTAATATAATTTTAAGGTTATAACCTTAAAAGTCAATCTATTTTTAAGGTTATAACCTTAAAAATGTATCCTAGCCTAATTGAATGAAGAGCATTTAACCTGTCATTAAGTTAAGAATCCTACTTTTTTCCTTATTGATTTATTTTGCAGTGACCGATATTTAACTAGGAATCTCAAATGCTAAGTAAAAAGACAAACCTAACCGGTCGCCAGAAGGCTGCTATTTTCTTGATAGCTGTAGGAAGTGAAGTATCCACTGAAATCTTTAAACATTTACGGGAAGATGAAATTGAGCAGATTACATTTGAGATTGCCCGTCTAGATAAGATTACCCCCGAAGACAAAGAAAAAGTATTAGTCGAGTTCAATGAACTCATGATGGCACAAGGATTTATCACCAACGGTGGAATTGACTTTGCTCGTTCTCTTTTGGAAAAAGCTCTCGGTAATCAAAAAGCAATTGATATTATTAATCGTCTGACTTCTTCTCTTCAAGTCCGACCATTCGACTTTGTTCGAAGAACTGACCCGGCGCAATTATTAAACTTTATACAGGGGGAGCATCCGCAGACCATCGCGTTAATCCTTTCTTACCTAGATCCAAACAAAGCAGCGAGTATTTTATCTGCACTTCCACATACAATTCAAGCTGAGGTAGCAAAGCGGATTGCGACGATGGACAGAGTAAGTCCGGACGTGTTGCGTGAGGTTGAGCGGGTACTCGAGCGTAAACTCTCTACTCTCGCATCGGAAGACTATACGACTGCGGGTGGTATCGACTCAGTTGTGGAAATTCTAAACAACGTGGATCGTGGAACAGAAAAGACTATCATCGAAGCACTCGAAGAAGAAGATCCAGAATTGGCGGAAGAAATCAAGAAACGTATGTTCGTATTCGAAGATATTGTATTACTCGACGACCGTGCGATTCAAAAAGTTATGCGCGAGGTGGACAACACCGAACTTGCGAAAGCTCTCAAGTCGGTCGACTCCGAAGTGCAGGAAAAGATTTTCAAGAACATGTCCAAGCGTGCGGCTAACTTACTCCGAGAAGATATGGACTTTATGGGTCCTGTTCGACTCAAAGACGTGGAAGACGCACAGCAAAAAATTGTAAATATCATACGTAAACTTGAGGAAGCGGGTGAAATTGTGGTTGCTCGTTCTGGTGAAGATGAACTCATAGTTTAATTACTATGAGTAATGCAACCGCTCCCGAATTAAACTTTCCGTTAGAAGAAATCCAAGCTAGAGTAAACTTTATTGAAGAGAAGATTGGATTTATAATCGACTCTGTTAAACGAATCCAACAAGACTTAGCTATCTCTTCCACATTAACAGATGCAGAGGAAAAGCATTTACTCGGTCAAGTGGAGCGTAATGTCCATGATGCGCTCATGAAAGTAATCACAAAAGTTTTTCCAGATGATTCTGTTTCTTCCGAAGAAGAGCATCGCCAGCACGGGAAAAATAATTTTACCTGGGTTCTAGACCCAATCGACGGCTCGATGAACTTTTTACGTAAGCTTCCACTCTATGCTATATCAATCGGAATCCAACACCGCGATTCAAATGTTGCAGGCGTTGTAATCGTTCCAGAATTAAATGATGTTTATAAAGCAATTCTTGGTCAAGGGGTTACTAAGAATTTATCCCGCATCAAAGTTTCCGAGATTCAACTTTTAGATCGTGCTTTGTTAATTTCATCCTTTCCTGTTAATCGCAAAGTTATTTTACATGAAATTCTTACTGACCTATCTGCATTCCTCACATCAGGTCGTAGTATTCGTCGAACAGGTTCAATCGTTCTCGACTTATGCTGGTTAGCCGAAGGTCGCATCGACGGTCTCTGGGAAAAACGCGTTGGCTTATGGGACTTATCCGCAGTATCTGTTATCCTCAAAGAAGCAGGCGCTACCATCTCCGATTACAAAGGCGACCAGATGATTACCTATCCATCCGATATCGTTATCTCGAATGGATTTATTCATAATCAAATTCTGGAAGTTCTAAAAAAAGCAAGACAAGAGTTGTCGTTGAATTAAAGCTATGAATGACTTAGCTGCCATTTCTTTTTCTGAAAAAATTAAGGCTAAGTTTCCAAATATTTTAGAAAGTATATGGCTATTTGGCTCTAGAGCGCGTGGTGATTTTTCTGAAAAGTCTGACTACGATTTTTTAATCGTATTTAAAGAAAAAAATCGAGAACTTGTTAAATCAGTTCGAGAACTCGAAGTAGATTTCCTTGATGAATATGACATATTAGCCGCAAGTCTTATTTACGATATATCCGAATGGGAAAAGAGGAAAAACTTTTCTATTGGTCGTAATATTTTAAGAGACGGGATTTTGTTGTGAATGAGGAAATTCTTGCTTTATTAGCAAAGGCTAAGAGCAAATTGAAAACTGCTCGCATTGATTTCGAAAATGGTCAATTCGAAGATTCAATTTCAAGATCTTATTACAGTGCTTTTAATGCTATATCAGCTTTACTTCTGACAAAAAATCTAAATTTCTCTTCCCATAACCAAACGATTGGCGCGTTTAATCGCGAGTTTGTGAAGTCTGGTATTTTCCCAAAAGAGTATACAGCTATTTTGCAAGGCTTATTTGAAGATAGGCAAGCTAGCGATTACGATGCAATTACTACTTTTACATCTGATGTAACGCTAGAAGCAATTCAGGATGCCGAAAGGATTTTAGATAATGTTGAAAGATATATTTTGAGTTTATGAGACTTTTTTCTAAACACTAATTTATGGATACCTCTACTTTAAAAAAAATCGAACCGCAAGTATTGGTTAAGGTATATTTTTCTATTTCATCACAAAGTTATGATTTAGATTTTGTATCGGAAGAGTTAAATTTAAGACCTACTTGCCTTTATAGGATAGGTGAAAAACAAACCTACAAGCCAGCCATAGAAAATTCTTGGTCTTTAGGCACTGAATATGAAGAGTCATTAGATATAAGTGAACAGCTGGGAAAAGTAATGAGACTACTATATAATAAAGAGAATAAGCTAATACAATTAAAGGAAAAGTTTGAACTACATTACAAAATATTTATTGTTATCAAAATGTATTCTGAGCAGACACCTAGCGTTTTTTTATCTAAAAAAGAAATAGATTTTGCAAGTAACGTTGGTGCGGAATTTGATTTTGATATGTATGTTAGTAATTCATAAATAAGTTAGAAATGATTTTAGATTACAATGAGGAGTTTATTTTCTGTTTGACATACAAATTTAATCTAAATAAACTAAGTCTATGTCATTAAGAGAAATCTATGAAGGAATAATAACTATCGAGCCTGGAAAGCGAGGTGGCAAACCTTGTATTCGAAAAATGCGAATTACTGTTTATGATATTTTGGGTTGGCTTGCTAGCGGAATGTCGATAGATGAAATCATAAATGACTTTCCTGAACTTACACAAAAAGATATATTAGCTTGCTTAGCTTATGCTGCTGATAGAGAGCGATCAGTAAAAATTCTTGCTGCGTGAAACTTTTATTATACCAAAATATTTCCTACAGAATTTTAAAAAAGGATTCTGAACAATTTTCCAAATTCAAAACATATAAACGAAGTAAAACTTACAAACTCGGATGATAAGGCTATTTGGCATTATGCACAGAAAGAGGGTTTTACAATTATTACACATGACAGCGATTTTGATGATTTATTTTTACTTTATGGCTTCCCTCCTAAAATCATAAAATTTAAAGTTGGCAATCTATCGAATGAAGAGACAATTTCCATAATTTTAAAAAACGAAATATTTATTCGAGAATTTATGGAAGATGAAGAGGCAGGGTTTTTAGAAATTGAATGATTGGCCTAAGGATTTTATATCTGTATATTTTGTTTTTCTTCCTATTTCTCTTCGCGTTTCCAAGTCATCCTGATGTAGAATGGTATTTACTTTTATTTTTTTGTTTCGGTCATCCAGTTTTAATCTTTTCCATATTTGAAGGATTTGATTCAGTTAATCTTTGGTTACCCTCTTTATTATTTTGGATAGCTTTTTTCTACATAGTAATTTCCTACTTTAAAGACTTAAAACGAAAAGATTCGAACAAACGCATTTTTACAAATGAATATCGGATAAGAGATACTGCGATTAAAGAAATTCGTTCTATGTATTTCAATGGAACCTCTCCACTAGATATAATTAAATACATTCGGCAAAGTGATTTGATTACACCAAACGATGATACGGAAGCGTCTATTTTTTTCGTAGAGTGTTTCTCTATTGGCATAGGGTATTCTAAGATAGGTGAAAATTTCTTAACTTCTAAAAATTTACATCCCGAATTAATAGCTCAATATAATGGGGTATTGAAAGAGCAAATTGAATTAAGGAAATTAAAATGGATTATGGATGAAATGTTCTCACACTTCTACTCCAAGAAAGATAACGCAATAGAAGAAATTCATTCAATGTATTCGAATGGAAGTTCCGCATTAGAAATGCTTCAAAATATCAGAAGTAGCGATTTGATTTCCCCGAACAGTGATACAAATACATGTCGTTTTTTTATTGAATGCTTTTCGCTTGCTTTAGGTGACATTGGAATTGCTCATCCTCTTATTTCTAAGGAATTGGACGCAACAGGTATGGATGCTTATAATAAGTTATTAGAGGAACGAATTGAAGCTGGAAAATCAAAATGGTATACTATATAAACTACTTCTTATAGTAAATGCTAAAAAAAATTACACTGTCGTAAATCAAAAATGCCGCATTTGCTTCTACCAAAGGTTTTCTCTAAGAAGCCAATCGGTTAATTACTTTTGGCGTTTGATATATAATGAAAATTTTTCGATTTCTTACTTTCTCCCTTTGCGCCTTACTACTATTATCCGGTTGCGACTATCTATCTGGATTTAAAGAAGTTCGCATTTCACAAACTAGAATTTCAAAAGTATGTGATAAGAAACATAAACTAAAATATCCAGAAATTGTTCCTGCTTACACTAGTTGGATTAATTTTATAGAAGGATATACATTGGATGATATCAAAGAACTTGCGAGTGACAGAAAACGAAACGTTTATTTATTATCGCGAAACAAGTGTTATCCTGATTTAGTAAAATGTCTTTCGAAAAGAAATTACGAAATAGAGCCAATCGTCATTTTAGCCGAATACTATAAAACAAATCCGACAGGATTTATTTCATTTCCGAATAATGAATTCTTTGCTCCATTTTTTACTCCACAGGCTGGGATATCGAGTTTCTACGGCAAGCTAATTGGAACTTATGATATACACATTGGAATTTATAACCGAAGCGGAATAAACTTAGAATTAAAATCCGCACAACTTTGGATTGTCAGAGGTTATAAGTCTATAAAGAATGAACCTTGTAAAAGATAAAAAACTTTTTGCAATTGACAAATCTATATTAACCAAGCAAACTCAATAGAGTTACTATGAATGCTTCAGAATCCAAAAAAGTATTTGAAGACTGGAAAAAGAAATACCCATGTTAAAGCTAGCCACTCAAGAACAAATCAACTTCTACGAAAAAATTCTTTATCCAATGCAAGATGAAATTTTTTCGATGATGGAATCAGATAAATTTTATCTGACCGGAGGAACATGCCTGTCTCGATTTTATTATCATCATAGGTATTCAGATGATTTGGATTTTTTCTTTTTAGGAAATATGTTTCCTAAGCAAGACTTTGAGGCAGAATTTAATGAGATTCAAAAAATAATTTCTAAAGAATTCAAAACTCAATTAGAAATAAGTTCTGATTATTTTAAAAGACTCTTTGTTTATAAAAATGATACTGCATTAAAAATTGAATTTGTATATGAAAATTTTCAAACTGTAAAAAATCCGATTTCGAAAGGAAAAATTTTTTTAGATACAAAAGAAAATATTCTAGCCAATAAGTTTTCAGCGATTCATGGGAGAAAAACAGTGAAAGATTATTTTGATCTGCTTTTTCTACTAAAAGAATTTTCAATTTCTCAGGGAATCGAATCTTCGCAACTTAAACAAGCTCCATTAAATTATGAAGGTGCCGTTCTTTCTCTTATTGGTGGGAACTTAGAAGGTATTGTCTATATGATAAAAGAAATTTCGGAATCGGATTTTCAAACTATAAGAGAAAATCTTATTAAGGAATTATTAACTTATGCAAAAACGATTCCATAAATACTTTTGGGATGGGCTAGAAAATATTAGTCCAGAATACCAATTTCGACGGATTGTGGAATATGCCGGATTTCCAGACTTAATTCATTACCCATATAATGAAGTTCAGGCAAATATTAATAAGCTACCACTTTCAAAACTCAGAACCAGCGAAGAACGAAAAGAATTCATTACCAAGCTTGCACCCTTTATTCCTATTTCTGATTCATGGGAAGAAGCTATTTGGAAAATGATAGATCATTATCGTGATAAAAAGTAAAGTGACATTAACGAATAGAGGTGTAATCTCATGAATTTAAAAACTTTTACAATAAGCTTTCTTGTTTTTTTAATTTTTATTCAATGTAAAAAAAATGAGACAGAAAAGCCATTTATCGAAATAGGCAAAGACATTGCGCAACAGGCAAAAGCTGAGCTTGGGAAAAATCTTAAAAATGCAATTGAATCCAAAGGAACCGTTGGTGCAATCGAATTTTGTAATTTAAAAGCCATTTCTCTTACGGATGAACTTTCACAAAAATTAAAAGTTAAGCTAAAGCGAGTTACGGATAAGCCTCGTAATCCTGCAAATGCAGCCAATGAAGAAGAAATTAAAATTATAGAAAAGTATAAAGAGCAGATTCTTAAAAAAGAAAATTTAATTCCAGTGACTCTCCAAACTGATAAAGCGCAAATTGGATATTATCCGATCGAAACAAATACTATGTGCCTACAGTGCCATGGAGATTTAGAAAAAAATATTTCTAAAGAAGTATCAATGAAACTTTCCACACTTTACCCCGTTGATAAAGCTATCAATTACTCTGAAAATCAAATTCGGGGTATGTGGGTAGTTGAGCGAAGTAAGGATTTGAAATAATTTAATATTTATTACAAAGGCAAATGGATTTGAAATTCACTGCCTTTAAGTAATTCGCTAGTAACCGTTATCGAACCGCCGTGCAATTCAACGACTCGCTTAGCAATAAAAAGTCCCACACCGATTCCATCGTAAGAATCTACATTATCCGCTCTAAAGAATTTTTCGAAAATATAGATTAGGTTTTCTTCTGAAATCCCAATTCCTGTATCACGAATCGTAATACGAGTCTCGTTTTTAAGTCTTTCGGAAAAGATTTCTACCTTTCCATTGCGTCTATTGTAATAAAATGCGTTTTTAATTATATTAAATAATACCTTTGTGAAGAGAATCCTGTCGACTTGAATATTGCCTGCAACAGTAACTATCACTTCTAACTTCTTGCGTTTTGTGATCTCTTCTACTTTTGAAAGGCAAATTTCTATTATCTGCTTAAGGTCTAATTCTTCTTTTTTAAGTTTAATTTCCGTTTCTAAATTTGTAATAAGAAGTAAATCGCTCAATAATACATTGAGTTTCTCGCTTTCGAGATAAATTGATTCTACATGAGCTTTAATTTGTTCTGCATTTGTTGCATCTGTTCCTTGTAGTAATTCTGAAAAACCATGTATAAAAGATAGAGGAGTTTTTAATTCGTAGGAAAGATTTTTTAAGAACGCATCCTTTGTTTGACTCAATCTAACATTGAGTTCTTGCGCTTTCTCTAGTAATTGATTTTTTTGATTTATTTCTCTTAGCATTGATAAGACTTTCATACTTGTCTTTGATTGTTGTAGTGCAATTGCTACTTGCAGACTAAAAACTTCAATAGTTGTTAAATCATTACTCCTAAATGCTTCATCGCTTTCTGATTTTTCAAGGTAGATAACACCGACTACCCGCTCATCCTGTTTGAAGGCGTTACAAATATAGGAAATGGTTTTTTCTTGATTGTTGTGTTTAACAACATAATCGCCTTTTGTTTTTCCGCCTTCTGCTTTCATGCAATTTTCAGCCAGGGATTTAATATAACTTAGAATAGTGATTTGGTTTTCTGTTATATTTTCATAAAACAGCGGAACAAGTTTGCCTTCCTTTTTAATAAAAATAATTCCTAGATCACTAGCAAGTGAATGTATTGCAGATCTGAGAATCTTTGTCATCAAAGGTTTTACATCGGAAACTTCTGTTAGTTCTTTATCCATCGATAAAATATTTTGAATCACTTTATCTGCATCGAGAAGTTCTTGTCTTGAAACTTCTTGGAGAAGTCGGAAGGCATCGACAGTTTCATAGGATTGTTTTCTTTCTTCTGCGGAAAGATTTAACATTGCTTCGAAACCTTTTATTGCAGACCTTGCTTCTGCCAATTCTTTTTGACTCAATTCGTGCAATGTTTCATAAGAGCTTATTATCCCTTTTAAATCTTCGATTTCTCTTTTGAGTTCTTCCAATGCAAACCTCTTAATTTTTTTTATTAAAGAATATAAATTCCTAACTCTAATACCAAGGCTTTAATTAATATAATGCAATGTCAATTTGTATTTAAGAATGAAATTATATTAATACTTTCTTTCTTTTAGAAAACGATGATTGCAAAAGGAAACATTTAAATATCGATAGGAAATACTTTAGTCATTTGATTTCTAAAAAATTGAGTGAAGTAAAAGGATTGAAAATAAATACTACAATCATGGCACTAACTAATATTTTCATGAATGAGCAAGAGCAAGTCAATAAATCAATTTTGAAGAACCTACTTTCTAATTTATCAGAAAAAGAAATCGATTCTATTACCAGTTTGGCTCGACTTATTTGTGATACTCCAATAGCTCTAATCAGTTTTATTTTTGAGGGACAAATTCTTTTTCTGTTAGGGAAAGAAAAAAAAGTTTCTGAATCAAGAATTCTTCAATCACTTTGCACAAAAGCCATATTATCTACTGAACCATTTATTGTAAATGACTGCAATAAATTATTCCCTGAAATAGAAATCAAAGGCTCAAAAGAAGAAAATCAAATTTTATCTTTTGCAGGAGTTCCCCTTTTATCATCGGAAGGATTACGAATTGGAGTATTTTGTGTTATCGATCACGTTGTTAGAAATTTTTCCGAAAAGCAAGTAGATGGGTTAACAAAGCTTAGCCAGAGTGTAATTTCCCTTTTAGAGTTAAACTTAAATTTAAAAGCGAAAGGACAAATTGAAGTAGAGAAAAAACTTTTACAGGAGTATCATGCAAAAGTTAGAGACTTTGGACGAGCGTTAGACGAAAAAGGAATAGTCGCAATTACTGATACAAAAGGAATTATTACTTATGTAAATGATGAATTTTGTAAGATATCAAAATATTCAAGAGAAGATTTAATAGGAAAAACTCATAAGTTAGTTAACTCCGGACTACATCCCAAAGAATTTTTTTTAGACCTTTGGGCAACGATTAAGAGTGGCAAGGTATGGAAGGGCGAAATAAGAAATCAAACTAAAGATGGAAATTTCTATTGGGTAGATACTACCATTGTTCCTTTTTTTAATTCCAACGGTGAAATTTATCAGTATCTTGCCATGAGAACTGAAATTACTAAAAGTAAAATGTTGGAACAAGAGCATTTTAATCAAAGTGAGTTTAATCAGAAGGTAATCGATTTTATCCCCGGCATGATTGGTTATTGGGACAAGGACTTACGTTGCAAGTTTGCAAATAAGGCATACTTTGAATGGTTTGGTAGAACTAAAAAAGAAATGATGGGAATGAATATCAAAGATGTGCTCGGGGAAGTTATTTATTTAAAAAATGAGCCTTATATTTTAGGAGCAATCAGTGGAGTGACGCAAAGATTTGAAAGAGCGATTCCAAAGCCGGATGGAAAAGTGGGTTATACCTGGGCTCAATATATTCCAGATATAGTAGATGGTGAAGTGAAGGGCTTTATTGTTTTAGTAACTGATGTAACAGAATTGAAGCTAACGGAGATTTCCCTCAAAGAAGCAGAAAAGAAATTAAATGAAATCCTGCAATCTATGCCTGAAGGGTTAATTGAAGTCAATCTTCAGGGTGAAATAATTTATGTAAATAAAGGTGCCAGTAAAATTTTAGATATTGAAAAAAGCGAAATTGAAAAGCGATATTTTAATGCAAAAGAATGGATATTAATAGATGCGAGTGGCAATCCTTATCCACTCGACCAACTTCCACTTACAATTACAATGCGAGAGAAAAAAGAAGTAGGTCCGATTGAGCATGGTATCATTAATGAATCCGGTGTGAAAAAATGGCTTTCAGTTCACGCAGTGCCATTATTTGATAAGGATAATAATATGTATGGTGCGGTGGCAAGTTTTAGAGATATTACAGAGAGACATGAGTTTCAAAATAAACTGATCGAAGCTAAAGAAGCTGCGGATAATGCAAATAAGGCGAAAAGTGATTTTGTTACCAACATGAGTCATGAGATTCGCACTCCCATGAACGCCATATTGGGATTTAGTGAAATTTTAAATCGGAAATTAAATGATAATAATTTAAAACAATATGCTCTTTCTATTATGACAAGCGGAAAGGTGTTACTTAAGTTAATAAATGATATATTAGATTTATCAAAAATAGAATCTGGCAAATTTGATTTAAATAATTCTACTGTTCAATTGAGTAAACTATTTGAAGAGATGGAAGTTATTTTTTCACATCGATTGGAAGAGAGAGGCGTTAGTTTAATTCTTGAGGTAGATTCAAATTTACCTCAACTTTTAGTTTTAGATGAGATGCGACTACGTCAGGTTCTTTTAAACCTAATTGGCAATGCAGTTAAATTTACTTCTAGCGGTTATATAAAAGTATCCGCAAAAGTTAAAAAGAAAAATCAAAAAGAAAATATGATTGATCTACTAATTCAAGTAGAAGACACGGGAATTGGAATTCCACAAAAAGACCAATCAAAAATATTTGAAGCATTTACACAAAGATTAGGACAGGATCATAATGTTTATGGTGGCACGGGGCTTGGTTTGACAATCGCAAAGAAGTTAACCGAGCTTATGAATGGAGAAATCAACCTTTCTAGCGAAGTTGGAAAGGGCTCTTTATTTTCTATTGTATTAAAGGATATTGAAATTTTTTCAGTATACAGTGTTGATTCTTCAAATGAAAAAGAGGATTTATATTTTGATTTTGAAAAAAGTCTCAGTTTTAAACCAGCCAGGATATTGATAGTAGATGATATTTTTACTAACCGACAACTTGTGCGCGATTTTTTAGAAGAGTTTCCGGATTTAACACTATTCGAAGCAGAGAATGGAAAGATTGCGTTGGACTATGTAACTGAGTTCTCACCCGATTTAATTCTCATGGATATAAAGATGCCCGTCATGGATGGTGTAGAGGCAATTAAACGATTAAAATCTGATCCTTTCACTAGAACAATTCCAGTTATTGCCTTAACAGCTTCGGCATTTGAGCATACTAAAATTGAAATTGCCGCTGCCTGTGATGGTTACTTACAAAAGCCCGTTAGTCGCAAAAATCTAATTGAAAAATTAATGGAATTTTTGGAGCATACCTCCAATATCAAAGCATCTCAAGATGAGTTAATTTCAGAATTTAAAGATACAGAAACGTTATTTGATATTGAAAATGTTACCTTAATAATTGATGGTATACCAGTTAATATAAATGAAAAAATTGAAGACCTATTGGAAGTAACGGATATTTCTGAAACTATAATATTAGCAAAACAAATGAATGCACTTGGAAGAAAGTTTAACTATAAGCCTTTTATTTTATGGGGTAGAGATTTGGAACAATTCGCTGGTCAATTTGAAATAGGGAAGATTAATTATTTTCTAAATCAATTTCAAGATTTGCTTCAGGAATTAAAGAGTCTTTCTAAATAGCGCATAATAGGCATTAATCGGGAGCGAGTAAATGGAAAAATTGAAACAACCACATCAAATCTTAATTGTAGATGATATGCCAAAGAATGTTCAAGTATTGGGTCAAATTCTCGCAGAGCAAGGTTTTAATATTTTCATAGCGACCAGTGGATTTCAGGCTTTAAAGGCAGTCGAAAAGAAAATGCCAGATTTAATTTTATTAGATATAAGTATGCCAGAAATGGATGGATTTGAAATTTGTAAGCAAATTAAAGAGCAAGATAAGTATTCTGAAATTCCAATTATATTTTTAACAGCGAGAACTGAGACAGAGGATATACTCAAAGCCTTTGCTGTTGGTGGAGTTGATTATATAACAAAACCTTTTAATATTCCAGAATTATTAGCAAGGGTTAATCAGCAATTAGCCTTAAAAGAGAAGACAGAAGATTTGCGAAAGACAAACGAGAGTAATAAAGCATTGCTTAGAGTTCTTCTTCATGATTTAAGAAATCCAATAGTAGCTATCGATTCGATTAATCAAATTTTTTCAGAAAATCAAGAAGTATATATCGAGATGAATGATATTTTACAGCAGGCTACAAAAAATTGTATGGAGATTCTCGATAGTGTCAAGAAAATGTATACTATTCAAGATCAGAAGTATACAGTAGACTTGAAAGATATTAATTTATTTGAATCAGTCCAAACTTCAGTAATTATATTCAAGAATCTTTTACATGAGAAAGAAATTGAAATCGATATAAATATTCCTAAAGATTATTACATTAATGTAGATACTAATTCCTTCACACATTCTGTAATAGACAATTTAATTACAAATGCCATTAAGTTCTCCTATCCAAATTCAAAAATAAATATTACTGCATCCCAGAACGAAAATCAAATTATTTTATCAGTAAGAGATTTTGGAATTGGGATTCCAGTGAAAATTTTAGAAACTATTTTTGATATCACAAAACCGACGAGTCGTCCGGGAACTAAGGGAGAAGTAGGAACTGGATATGGAATGCCTCTGGTTAAAAAATTTATTGAAATGTCCGGTGGTTCCATTGAAATAAAATCCGTTGTTAAACCAGAAAAAGATCATGGAACAGAAGTATTGCTTTATTTAAATAGGAGCAAATAGATATTATACGCTCTGTGGAGCTAATAAGCCTTCAATCTTTTCGTATTGGTCAATTGACATATTGACGTATTGACCTGTAACCGCAAAATACTTGTCTAAAGGCTTAAGACCTTTGATATTTACTTTTATAGTTAATCGCGTATCTTTAGAATACAAATCTAAAATAACAACCGAACCCATTTGAAAAATTCTAGAAAAATGTTTATTGAGCGAATGAAGAAACGTTACTTCTGTTTCTGTAATGCTAGTTACACGGCAAATCTCTGTTGACTCCTCATAGTTTTTATAATCGCTAATTTCTTTTTTAATAGCAGAAGCCGCAAGCCCTACTAAATTAAATGAATTCAGATCAAGTCTTTTTGAATGTAATACTTGCACATAACCAATGATAATAAATTGTCTGTATTTTATAGGGACACAAATCTCCGCTTTAAAAAGCTCAGAGTTTTTTTCGGCTTTGAGCATTCGATGGTATTCGAGATACGGAACGGAAATGGCTGGAGTGCTTTCAGGAATTTCTCTATTTAAAATTACAATCGGTTGGTCAAAGCTTTTCATCAAACGAATCCTTTCGTCCTGCTTGTCTTTAATGACTACATTGTATCGATCGAATAGGTGTCGCAGTCTATTATAATTTGAACGCAAAACTTCTTTGATATGATCATCGCCTAAAAATACGGTTACTTCATTCAAGCTGATGATATTGCTAACTTTGATCGCAAGATCTTTTTTTTCTTCTACCATTTTTTGAGTGTCTTGCTGTCCGAGAGCAGCGATTGCCATTTTTTTATTTGAATTCATAGTAAACTATTCCAAAGGAAATGAAAAATGAGTTACAAGTCAATCAAAAATATTCTTTTAATATTTTATCCAGTCTTTCAGAAATTTCATTGAATAAAGGCCGATTAAAAACTTCTTCTTGCATACATTCTTCTTTAAGTATTTCAAGATTTTCTAAGGCTTTGCTTTTTTTAAAATCTTCATTGATTCGAACTAATAAGTCTTCGATTAGGCAACCAAACGCACGCACTTCCAACTGCATAAACTTTCGTTTATTTTCATTGGTATAAATTGTTGCCGCTCCAAAATCACCAAATAAAATTTGAAAATTCTCTTTTTCATATAAGGTATTATGAGCATACAAATCTCCATGTATAATATTCTTAGAATGCAAATGATTAACCGCCGAGGATATACCAATGAGTATCCGCATTACATCATAAATAGAAAAAAATAAGTCGGGAGGATAAGTGTCTCTTGTGCAGGTTTTAAAATTTGGAGGATTGCCTAAATTTTTATAATGATCAGGAATTAATTCCAGGATTAATCCTTCTTTATTGTTTGGATGATTTGAAATTTTACCAAGAATTTTAACTAGATTATTATGATTACCCGCAGCGATAGAGGCTTTCATTTCGTCATCAGGAAAGCCGTCACTTGTAATTTCTCCTTTGAATAATTTTAAAGCTACTTGTTTAACCTGAGGCTCATTGAGTGAGCAAAGATAAATAGTTCCCGAAGCTCCCTCGCCTAGTTTTTTATTTACTGAAAAATGATTCCAATCTATTTCTTTAATTTCATTCTTTATTGAATGAGTAGAATACGGATTACCCGCAAAAGCTAACCAGGATAATTTAGGAAGTGATAAAAGCCAGTCCGGAATTTCAATCATTTGGTTTGCTGAAATTCTTAGTAATTCTAAATTTTTACAATTGGATAATTCAACAGGAAGAGTTTTTAAGTTATTCCCCGCTAGCATTAATTTTTGGAGGCGATGGCATTTGCCAATAGATTTGGGCAACGACGGTAAATCATTATTAGTCAGTATTAACCATCTTAGCAGAGGAGGAAAAGGGTCTTCATCAATATAAGAAATATTATTTGCTTTGAATCCAATGATATCGAGTTGATGACACTTGGCTAGGATCGATGGGAATTTTACAAATTGATTCTCCGAGAGAAAAAGAATTTTAAGGTTTTGTAAAGAGTCAAAGTTATCCGGTAAATCTCTGATTTGATTTCCGGATAAGTCCAATATTTCTAAAGTATCGGCTAATTCAAATATTCCGTTCGGAACTTCCTTAAGTCCGCAAGAAAGTTTTAAAGATTTAGTCCCTTTTAATGCACCTGAATTTAATTCTTCTATCGTTTGCACAGATATACAATTGTATTAGCCGAGAATTAGTCAATCCCAAGCTAGTTTATTGTTCTGCACAAAGAAGATGTTTTGTAAGGTTGCAATTGTTTTGAACACCGGTTGAAATGGAGTTATAGCTTGTAGCATCACTTAATCCAAATCTCCCAGTCAGGCCACTTGTTCCATTTGTCCAGTCACTACATCTGTATAAGCCCAATTGCCATTCAAAACCTACTCCGCGAAACCCTGTCCAGTATTCTTTTTGTGCCCCTGAATCAAAGGAATTGGTTAAACTGCCAAAAGTAAAAATACCTGACGCATTTGTTGTAAAAATTGTAGCAGAGTCAGATGCGCGAACATAGGTTGTATTAGCCAGTAAAACCCAATTAGCGGGTGGAATCGCAGTTCTATTAACAGAATCAAAAAGAATGGCTTTGTAAGAGGAACCCGCTGGTTTGTTTGCATCAGAATTACAAAGATTATCCGCTCCGGCAGCCCCATCACCACCTCCGCCGGCAGTTTTCAAATCACCGTTGTATACAGATGCCGTCACAAAAATTTTATAAAGAGTAGTAATTATTGTAATGGAAATATTTGCTGTTGTGCCTCCACTTGCGTTACTTGCGGTAATAGTATAATTTGTAGCGCCTTGATTTACAGTAGGAGTTCCACTTATTGCGCATGTCGTATTATTTATACTTAATCCTGTTGGTAAGGCAGGACTTGCACTACAAGATGTTACCGTTCCTGTAACGGTTGGAGTGATTGTGTTAATCGCTGTATTTCTTCTGAATGTAAAATTGCTACTTGAATATGCTAAACTAGAAGGCGCAGCTAATGCTGCGTTTACAGTAATATCAATAGATGCTGTTATATTTCCATTTGTTGTATTCGCAGTAATTATATAAGTATTTGTTCCTTGAACTACTGTTGGTGTCCCTGAAATTGCACAAGTTGAATTGTTTAATGTTAATCCAGTGGGTAATGATGGATTTGCGCTACAGGAATTAATCGTTTCAGAGATTGATGGTGTAATAGTTGTAATTGCAGTGTTTACAGTAAATTGGAAAGGACTTCCAGTATATACTAAATTCGTGCCCGGAGTAGAGCAGCTAATGGATACATTTGTAATGCTTCCTGTTCCATTTGTGACTGTGCAATTTTGAGTTGGAGAAATGGGATTCGTTAAAATTGTAACAGAGTAAGATGAATTTGAACTTAATAGATTGGCAAATGTAAAGTTTCCATTTCCTGGGATATTAGTATTATCCGCACCATTATTTTGTATTACTAATCCTGTTCCCGAAAGTCCACTTACTGAACCACCAATAGAGTATCTTTGGTTAACGGAACTATTGCTATTTTGTAAAAGATTGTATGCAAATAATATTTTAGGATCGGAATCAGACGAACAATTAGAAAAAAAAGTAACTGCAAAAGGAATCAGTATTAAGATTACTTTTTGAAAAATGGAATAACTAATATCTTTTCTCATATATTTATATACGTATTATTAAATTTTATTCAGCTTTATTTTTTTACTCAGTTTAGTTTTTGCAATAATTTATTTCTATAGTATTTTGAATAAAAAGCATGCTTCTAAGTCTCTACATTTATTTTAACAAATTGAAGGAGTATTTTTTTCATTTCAAATACAACTTTGATTCATAAGGAAGTTCTGAAAGGAAAAGAATATAAAATATTTAAAATTTGGAATAATTATGGGTAATAGACCCAATTTTATATAACTAGGAATAATAATGCCGGAGTCAAGATAAGTTGAGTAGTTTACTTGCCAAATCATTCTAAAAAATTGCTAGATGTTCCGCTTATAGTTTTAAATCTGTATGTAAATCACAATTTTTCAAGCTTACAATTTGATGATTTTAAAGGAAGGAATATGGCAAAATTAGATGTTGGGAAAAAGGCACCGACTTTCATGACAGTTACGACTGATGGAAAAAAAGTAAAGTTAGATGATATCTACGGGAAAAACGGAGTAGTCTTATATTTTTATCCCAAGGACAACACTCCTGGCTGCACGACAGAGGCTTGCGATTTCAGAGATAATCTAGCTGCCATTAAAAAGTTGGGCTATTCAGTAGTAGGCGTTTCAAAAGATGATCTCAAATCACACAAAAAATTTATCGAGAAACAAAATTTAAATTTTGACTTACTATCCGATGCAGAGACTGATTTAGTAGAAAAATTTGGAGTCTGGCAAGAGAAGAAGATGATGGGTCGAAAGTATATGGGGATAGTGCGCACAACGTTTCTAATTGGTAAAGATGGAAAAATTCAAAAGATATATGAAAATGTAAAAGTAAAAGATCATGTTGCAGAAATTATAAAAGATATAAAGGAACTTAATAAATGAAAATTCCATCTTCACAATTAAAATTTTATGCAGGAAAAAATAAATCCAAAAAAGTTTATGAAGTTCATCACTTCTATAAAGGTAAAATTCCGGCTAACATCGCGAAATCTCTCAAGTCACAAATAGACTCTAAAGTTTTTCAAGCAGATGCTGGTCAACAATACATCGACCACAATGATCAGATCATATATATTGGTCTTGGCGAAGAAAATAAATTAACACTTCGTAAACTAGCTTCCTATTATTTAAAACTCGGTGAAGTTTTTATTAAATGGGTCGGCATTGGACTCGAAATTCATATTTCAAAGGAACTTACAGAGGCATTTTCACCTTTTAATACAGTCTATCAATTAGCAAACTCTCTTGAAATAGCAGCGTTTGGAGTTGACTCGCTTTCTAAAACATATCGGGAGCGCAAAATCGAAGTTGGCGACATTAGTTTTGTAATGGAAAGTGTAAAAGAAGAAACCACAGCAAAACAGGCATTGGAAAAATCCAAAGTAGTAAGCAAATATTTAAACGAAGCAAGGTTTGTTGCTCACCTGCCGGCTAATCACTTTACTCCAGAAGAATTTGTTTCTCGCTCCCATGAAATTGCAAGAGAAAACAAACTAAAGATCACAGTCTTCGATGAGGATAGACTCAAAAAAGAAAAATTTGGCGGGATACTCTCTGTTTGCCAGGGCTCTGACAAAAAAGCCAAAATGGTTATTCTCGAATACACTCCTAAAGGAGCAAAGTCAACTGATAAAACTCTAGCTCTCATCGGAAAAGGTCTTACCTTTGATTCAGGTGGAATTAGTATAAAGCCATCTGCTGAAATGCATGAGATGAAATACGATATGTGTGGAGCGGCAGCCGCGATTCATGCGATAGGTGCTATAGCCTCTTTAGGAATTAGAACCAAAGTCATCGCAGCCATTGGTGTTGCTGAAAATATGCCTGACGCAGCGGCTTTAAAACCCGGTGATGTCTATACCGCATACAATGGAGTAACCGTTGAAGTTCAAAACACCGACGCGGAAGGAAGACTCGTTTTGGGAGATGTTATTTCTTATATATGCAAAAAATTTAAACCAAACTATATGGTAGACTTAGCGACATTAACCGGTGCTGTCATCATCGCTCTTGGCCATGAAGCTGCGGGGGTAATGACGAATTCCCGCGATTTGTTTGATTTAATTGATGCAGCGTCTTTAAGTTCAGAAGATAGAATTTGGGAACTTCCTCTCTGGGAAGAATACGGCGAAGATCTAAAGAGTGACATTGCCGATGTCAGAAATATCACTGGTGGACGCGCTGGCGGAACTCTTTCTGCTGCACAATTTCTTTCTAAGTTTGTTGAAGGAGATGTGAAATGGGCGCATATAGATATTGCCGGCACTGCATGGAGAGGAAAACCTTCCGGCACACAAGTAAGTGGACCTACCGGTTACGGCATACGCCTATTAGTCGATTTAGCTAAGGAATTAGAGAAGCACAATGAATAGAGAAAGTTTTATTTTTTTTGAAGACGAAATTATCGCATCGTATTGCGGATTACTCTTATTTGCCGGTTTGTATATAACTTACAAATTACGTTTTCCGCAAGTTCGATTCTTATTCCTTGCACTTAAAATTCTTTCGGGGGCAATGGATCACAAAGGCTCTAAGGGACAATTGGTTCATTCACAGGGATTTTCTGCTGGGACTGCTTCTTCCTTATTGCCGGGTGCGATTATTGGCTCTGCCTTTGCGATGATGATTGGTGGAGTGGGTGCTCTTTTTTGGGTTTGGGTAGCGACTTTTTTCATTATGCCGCTACGCGCTGTTTCTTCTACTCTTGCTATTAAGTTTAGAACCAAGCTGCCTAATGGACGTTACCTGGCGGGACCTATGTATTTTATAGAAAAAGCATTGAAAGCTCGTTGGCTTGCGATTGCATTTTCTATTGGTTGTATACTTACAGTCTTGACGTTAGGTGGAGTTGTTCCCGTTTTAAGCATGTCTTATATCGCCAAACACGCATTTGACGCTAAAGGTATGGGACTTCCTGTTGCCCTGACGGCGATTATAATTTTTATTGTTTTAGGTGGAATTCGACGTATCGGTCGTGTGTCCGGTGTATTGGTTCCGCTTGGCTTAATTTTATTCTTTGTCTTATACTTTGCCATTTTTAAGGAAAGTTTAATTCCATTTTTTAGTTTTATGGAAGCTGTGTTTCATAACGCATTTAGTTTTGAGGCGATTGGAACTGGTAGTCTTCTTTCCATTTTAGTTTTTTTAGGTCAATCCGGTGGTTCTTTCTTTTTATCCACTGAAATGGGACTCGGAAAGAGTGCGGGAATTTCTGGAGCCGTAAGAACAGATCATGCATTTAAGCAAGGTCTTGTTTCAATGCTTTCAGCATTCTTTGAAGGATTTATTGTATCTACGCTTATCTTTTATCTTTTATTTTCAGAAAATGCTGTAAACTCGGCAGATCAATTTTCTTTTCTACATAAAATTTTAGGTCATGGAAAAGACCCTTATTATCTTCTACTTTATTTTTCTTTTTTTCTATTTGGAATTGTAAGTATTATTGGCTGGTTTTATACGGGAGAACAAAGCGCATACTATATATTAGGTGAAAAATTTGCGAACCTGTTCAGAATCGTTTTCTTTGCGGCTATCATTGGTTCGTCTTATATTTATATTCGAGAAGGAAATGTATTTTTAGAATCTGCGTTTAATATTGGTTACACGATGGCTTTATTTACGGCACTGCCTATTTTAATTTCAATGATTCTACTTGTGAAAATGGTAAGCCTGGAAATGAATAAATATCTAACCGAAGGCGGTGTTCGCTACGAAATATTTAAGGACATCTATTTATTAATCCTCTCCGCTCTTCCTAAGAATTTACTTTCAAAATTGTTTGGTTCTTTTACTTATTTGAGACTTCCACGATTTATGATGGTTCCAATTCTAAAAGCATTTGCAAAAGCTTATAAAATAAATGTAAGTGAAGCAGAATTAAATATTAAAGAATATAATTCGTTAAATGCTTTTTTTACACGGGCACTCAAAGCAGGAGCTCGCATTATCGACTCAGCGGAAAACGCAGTAGTATCCCCTGTTGATGCTCGTATTACTAGCTTTGGGGATATCAATGATGACACTCTGATTCAAGCGAAAGGATTTGACTATAGCGTCAAAGAGTTGTTAGGCTCTGAGAAGTATTATCCATTCTTTAATAATGGAAAATTTATTACATTTTATTTATCACCGCAGGATTACCACCGCATTCATTCTCCGTTTTATGGAAAAATTCTTGGCTATTATTATGCCCCTGGAAAACTTTTTCCAGTTAATGATGCAGCAGTAGGTGGTATACGGGGATTATTCCCTAAGAACGAAAGGCTGATTACATTTCTCCAAACAGAATACGGAAAAATTGCAGTCGTGAAAGTTGGTGCTTCGAACGTAGGTAAAATCAGAGTTACCTATGATACAAAGATCGTGACAAATAAACTGATTCGTTTTCCGAAAGAATACGAATACGAAAATGTAAATATCATGATCGACAAAGGTTCCGAGTTAGGTCGTTTCGAAATGGGCTCTACGGTTATTCTAGTATTTGAAAACAATACCATCGACCTAAACCCATTCGTAAAAGACGAGCGCTCCACCTACGGCTCAACAGTTGGCTTGTTTAGAAGTAAAATTCTAACTTTACCGAAGTGAAATTTAATTTACCAAAGGACATAATAATCCGATACTAGGACTATGGATTCGAAAGAAAGAGCAGCACTGATAAGAGAAGGAAACGCGGCGTTTAACGATGCGGATTATCCAAAGGCGCGGGAGCTATATCTAAAATGCGATTACAAAGATGGACTGATTCGTCTTGGTGATTATTATATGTATGAAAAAAAGCTCCCGATTCTAGCTTACGGCTACTATAAAAAAGCCGGTCATACACAAAAAATAGACGAAATCTTTCAGCGTATGCTCTATGCTCTCGGTCAATGGATTGGAATGGATAAATTTAAAATCAAAGAGGCTCCGGCTACGAATGATAAGCCTCTATCGCCTGACGACTTCACAGTGCATCCAATCCTAAAAGCAAAAGCAATGGAAATTTTACAAAAATCTGGAAAGAAGTAAAACTTAGTTGCCGCAGAGACAAAGAGGGTTGGGGTAAACAGTCATTTCGAAAGAGCAAAACGACTGAGAAATCTATCTGGCTATACAAAGATAGTTTTAAGCAAGATAGACCTCTCACGATGAAACTGTTCGAGGTGACCGGAATCAATTTTAAACTATGATAATTAAACATGACCTTCTTTCATAAACTTAACATCGGTGTCCATCGGTGTCCATCGGTGGTATTCCTAGCATTTTTCCTATTCACCTTTTGCAATCTACCTCTTCGTCCTGAGTTTGGGGGGAGTGGAAATGCAATTATAAAACAAAAAGGAGAAATTAATTTTGGAAGGCTTGCGAATGTTCCTTTTAAATTTACAACGTCTTCTTGTATTTCTGAATCAAACTGTGGACAGAATTTATTTGATTCTAATCCAAATACTCTCTGGGTAACAGACAAGCGAAATGAAAATGAATGGGTCGTGATTGACTTTGGAAGTAAACGCTTGTTATCCGGAGTTGAGACTGAGTTTGCATTTATGAGTCAGACTCCATATGAAGTCCAGGTTCTTAATAGAGAAGTTTGGACAACGATTTATACAAATTCAAAACCAGAAAAAAAAAATAAAGATATTCTTGTAGGAATTGATGCTTCAACAATTCGAATTCTATTTCCTAAAAATTCTGAAGTCTCTTATACACTGGCTAATCTTCGTTTGCTACTTGGAGAAACTAACCTCACAGGAATTGACTCTCGTTTAACTGGATTTGCCTTTCCAATTGAAAATGGATTAATGCCTACTGACGATTATTCGCTCCCTGGTGCTCCGCGTAAGTATAGAAATGGAACGCACAAAGGTCTAGATATCGGAACGAAGATGAATTTTTTCGGAATGAATTCACCTGTTAATAAAGAAACAAAAATCCTCTCTGTCCAGGATGGAGTCGTTATCCGATCTGATTTAAATTATAAACCAATGACAGAAACTGAATTTAAAGAAATTTCTGCTTACAACCAAACACATCCAGTTACTTTTGTTGATCGAGACTTTGGTGGAAGACAAGTTTGGATTGAACACAAAGGTGGAATTATAACTACGTACAACCATTTATCCGCAATTCAAAATGGAATTGCAGTAGGAACAAAAGTTCGCAAAGGGGATACTATTGGTTATGCGGGAAATTCGGGACTTTTAGGGGAAGCAAAACAAAATAATGATGCTATTCATCTTCACTTTGAAATCTGGGTAGACGGAGAATTTTTAGGAAACGATATGTCACTTCCTCAAATTAGAAAACTACTCCAATATTTTTTTTCTGAGTAGGGGAATAGTATAATGATTCTGAGAATCTTTAATATTTAATAATTTAAAAAATAATCCGTTCAAAAGTCCTTCTTATTTAGATAAAAAAAAATAGCGGACACTACGAACGTTATTTGAATCTGGAAATGTTTTCTTAAAGTCCCCCAAAAAAATAAAAAATATTTATACTTGTAACAATCTCGCCATAAAAAAAGAATTTTTATTATGAAATATTTTATGTTAATTACTTTATTTTTACTGAATTCTTGTTCTAGTTCTTTGAACCCGTATGCATCGCAAAGTCCTGACTATTTAAAACTAATTGCGGCGGTAACAAATGCGATACGCACAAGAGGTAATGCAAATTCTCCAACACAAACTTCGGTAAGTTTTTCGACGGGAACCGTAGCAAGTATTGGAACACCATTTGATATAAACCAGGAAGACTTAGTCGGGCCATCTGATCATTACACAAATTATGGAGCGACACCTCAGCTAGTTTTATACTCCAATTCTGATGGAAGTTTAGATATTGCCTGGCAAAATCAAACAGATAAAACGCGTGTTGTTGTTACAAAGCTGAACTCATCTTTTGTATCGACGGGGCATATGCAAGTTAGCTCCTTGGGTGGCTTTGCTGGATTTTCAAAGGATGATTCTGGGAATTATTATATCCTAACTGCAAATATGAAAGATATAGGAGATTCTCCTTCACCTGATAATATTGCACGAAATGGAATCGTTGCCCTAGCAAAAATAACTCCATCTTATTCAGCTGCATTTACTACGGATTTAAAAATTGATCCTGCGGCTAACGCATCAGGAATTGACTTGATACATATTTTTAATCCAATGACTGCTGGCTCATCTCGGATAATGCATGCGAATGGAGTCGTATTATCTTTATTTTCTAAGAATACTGGCTATGATTCTTCAATCAGTCGTCGACATCAAAATGCTGTTTTTGGAACAGTCCAATCTTCAGACGGTGTTGAGATTAAAGGAAAAAATGGATATAGTCATTCTTTTGATCAGAGGATAATTTATGACAAAGACAACTCGCGATTTGTCGCACTTGAATTAGGAGATGCATACGATCGCGTTATTGGTCTGACTACTTATTCAATTTCTGGAACAACTGCAACTAAGAAGACTTATAGAGTGTTTCATATTAAAGGAACTCTCGGTCAAAATTATACTTATACTAGATTGGGTAGCGTTGTTAATACTGCCAGTGGATACTTAGTATTATTCTCATCCGAAAGTGATCCAACAGTTCCTTCTGGTCTCGGGATTTATCCAATGAACCTTGCGTTGGTTAGAATGACCAAATCCCTTGCTGTAGCTGAGTCTACAACAACTAACGCAAACTATGATTCTACTTTTGGTGGAGTAGATTTTGCAGTTACTTCCTCCTCTAAATCAGTTACAAATAAAGGAGTAAAGTGGTTAACAAGTTACTCGGCAATTTCTAGTGGTTCAGCGGAACGTCCGCGTTTAGTTCCATTATCAGATTCATCGATAATTGTTTTATGGGAGGAATGGAAAGTTGTTTCTTCTATGAGTTCGTATACTACAACAAAAGCTATGCTAATTGATTTAGATGGAAATATTTTAAAAGCAGCAACAGATATTGGAAAAGTTCATTTAAGTAGAGCGGATGACGTCATTCCGATTTGCAATTCAGCTGCAACTTGTCTGGAAGCAGGATGGATTTCAGGAGATAAGACCAATAAGGCGCTGAAGTTGTATAAGTTGGATAAAAGCCTAAATCTAACCACAGTAACAATAAACTAAGTTACCATTTTTCTATGAAATAAATTTCCAAAATGACTTTGGAAGTTCAAAAAGTTGTGGCAATTTCCCTAGTTTTTTTTAGTCTGATCTTATTATAAAATGAAAAAGCTAAACGAGGAAAATATGAAAACAAAATATTTTTTAATAATGTTTCTACTTCTCAATCTATTGCTAATATCATGCGATGGAAAAGAAAAGAAACCTTTGATTATCCCATTCTCAAATTTGAGTTTAACAGGAACACAAACTTCGCAGGGTATTCCACTTGATGGACGTGATTCTGAAAGTTCTGGTTCCAATTCAAATTCTGAGACAAGTAATTCAACTAACGCTTCCAGTGAAGGATCTTCTAAATCCTGCTCTGTAAATAATCCCGGACACAGTTGGGGAGATCCCCATTTAAAAACTCTCGATGGTCTAGTTTATGACTTTCAAGGATTAGGAGAATATTGGTTAGTTAGAACCGAAGATGGATCTGGTATTCAAGTCCGTCAAGAACCATGGAAGTCCAATAAGAAGGTTACTGTCAATACTGCTGTTGCTGCAAAGCTTGGTTCAAATACAATATCTCTTTATTTAAACGGGAAGTTATATATTAACAGAGCCGTTACCACTTTAGTGTCTGGCGGCAAAATAGAATTATCCGGTGGATCAATCTCTCTATCAGGAAAAACTTACAAAATAACTTTACCAGAAGGAACTGTATTTACAGTTTCTTTGAATGGAAGTTATATGAATGTTTATTTGAACACAGTAAAAATAAACGGAAAGGTTTCTGGTCTTCTCGGAAATTGTAACGGTAACTTTAAAGATGATTTAATTCCAAGAGATGGAACAACTGTAATATCTCCTATAACCTTCAATAATCTATATCTTGTCTTTGGAAATAGTTGGAGACTTAAAACTGGAGAAAGCTGGTTTGAATATGGATCGGGTGAATCTTTAGGTTCCTTCGATGGCATTCCAGATAAGATTACTGCAATTGATCCAGCTGCAATTGAGAATGCAGAATTAATATGTCAAGCACAAGGAATTACAAATAAAGTTGTTTTTGATGCTTGCGTTTTAGACGTAGCATTGACTGGCGATGCTAGCTTTGCACAGGCAATTGATGAAGCCATTGGTAGTCCAGCTGCAGGAGCTTCTCAGCTCTATTATGAAATTCTTGCCGCAATTACAGACAATTCTACTGGAACAGGCGGAACAGGCGGAACAGGTGGTTCAGGTGGTTCAGGTGGTTCGGTGGATAATGGCGGTAATCCTGGTGACGGTGGCAATACTTGTAGTGAAGATAAAGATGATCATCATGACAAGGATAAAGGGAAGGATAAAGACAAGGATAAAGATAAAGATAAACACAAAAATGGTAACAATGGAAATCATTATGGTCACGATGGAAGAGATAATAAAAAGAGCAATCGCGATGGTGATAAGTTTGATGATCGTGATGGAAAGAAAAACGGAAAAGATCGCCAACATGAAAACGATGAGCATGATGGAAAGAAAAAATGTTCCAAAGAACATGATGATTCAGATGAGACCGTTTCTGGACGTTGCTTGAAAAACTCAAATGCTTCTATCAAAAATCATGGTAGATGTTCTATCTATTGGATTTGGGGACAAAAGAAAAAATCTCTTTAATTAAAAACTATATCCATTAAGGATACAAAAATATAAAGGTGGTCTTGAAAAAGACCACTTTTTTTTAAGCTCTCATTTTTAAAAAAATTACCGCAAATTTTAATCTAAAAAACAATTTACACATCCACTAATTTGAATAAAGTTTACTCTTAGAATTTCTATTTAGGAGAATATCATGGCAGTGGAAAAAGTTATTAATATAAATAATTTTGGGGGAAGTAGCACAGTTACAAAAATTGGTTTAGCTGTGGCCGCATTGGTTCTAATTTTCATTGTAAACCCTTGTGTAATAGTTAGTCCCGGTCACCGAGGTGTCATTGTAAATTTGGGCGCTGTATCGGATCGAGTTTTAGATGCGGGGGTTCATTTCCGTATGCCGCTAGTGCAATCAGTTATTGAAATTGATACACGTGTATTAAAAGAAGAAACCAAAGCAGAGGCTGCTTCAAAAGATTTACAAAATATTTCTACAGTCATTGCAGTAAACTATCATTTAAAACCAGATATGGTCAATGATCTCTACAAAACAATTGGTCTTAACTATGAAAGTGTAATCATTGATCCTGCTATCCAGGAAGTATTAAAAGGGGTTACTGCTAAGTATACCGCTGCAGAGTTAATTACTCTGAGAGAACAAGTAAGTCATAGTATAAAATCTGCATTAGAAGCAAGATTAGAAAAATACCATATTGTAATTGATGATTTTTCAATTAAGGATTTTCAATTCTCTGCTACGTTTGCAAAAGCAATTGAATCCAAACAAGAAGCAGAGCAATTAGCTCTTAAAGCAGAAAGAGATTTACAAAGAATAAAAATTGAAGCTGAACAACAAATTGCAACTGCTCGTGCAGAAGCAGAAACTCTTCGATTAAAAAATGTTTCAGTTTCTCCCCTGATGATTCAACTCAATGCTATTGATAAATGGGATGGAAAACTTCCTCAGTATATGCTCGGTGGAAACAGTGTTCCTTTCATTAATATTAAATAAAGTAATAATTGATGATTGTCTGCGGTAGAAATCCCTTATTCAATGATTTGATTTCCTTTCGCTTTGCGGATACATCAAAGCGAAAGGACTTTAGATTCGTAAATTAACCTTAATCCAAAGAAACAGATTTTGTATTGTTATTCTCCTAGTGGGTAAATTCAATGGTAGAAGTATTTCCCAACTTTTAGGATTTTAGAATGCAAACATCTTTAAATTATTTTTATCGAGGCATACTATTACTATTGGTAATATTTTCATTTTCTTGCAAAGACCCAGTAGAAGAAAAATGCACACATGCCTGTGGCTTTTTTGTAAAGTGCACAGAAGAAGCACAGAAAATAAAGATTGAAGGAGAGCTTTTAAAAAGTGCGACCATTCAATGCATTGACGGATGCACCAGGTTCCAATCTCAAATACTAACCTGTTATGATGCAGAGCCAAATTCGTGCAATGGTATGGCTGAATGCATGAAGCAATCCGGTTTAGATGAATAAAGGGGTTAGTTAATGTTATCCACAAAATATTTAATACTTTTTTTAATTACAATTATACCTTATTTATTGACTCTATCTCACGATGTAATTGATATAGACTCTTCTCAATATGCAGAAATAGTTCGTGAAATGATAGAGTCTAATAATTTTTTCCAATTAAAAGATAATGGGAAAAACTATTTAGATAAACCAATCTTAACATTTTGGACGATTGCGATTTCCTATAAACTCTTTGGAATTTCCAATTTCGCCTATCGTCTTCCGGCTTTATTAATTACTCTATTGTCTTTTTATTCAATATTTAGGATAACAACGCTTATCTCGGATAGTAAAGAGCGAGGGATATTAGCAAGCCTTGCTTATTCCGTTGCTCCCGGAGTATTTGCAATGCTAGTTGATCCCAAAATAGATGTTTACCTTGTCGCCTATTTAACATTTGCCTTTCATGCTTACTACCTGGGTGTTAAGAAAAATGCAAACTGGTTTTACTTGATGTATTTATTTGTTAGTATGGGATTTATTACTAAGGGTCCGATTTCCATGGTAATACCAGCACTAGCCATAGGCGGAGATATTTTGTTACGTAGAGACTGGAAATTATTAGGTCGAATGAAAGTAGTTGCCGGTATATTTATAGTATCCTCTCTTCCAGCTTTTTGGTCTTATTTGTTATATAAAGATTTTGCTTCACACGGTCCTGTTTTCTTTCTTTGGATTCAATCCTTTGGAAGATTTTATCGTCAGATGTATAATCAAAAGTTTGATCCCCTTTATTTTATTACAAATTATTCTTGGGCATTTGCTGCCTTTATTCTTCCCATTTTTTATACCTGCATTTTATTTATAAAGAATATCAGGAAGAATCCTTCAACGGAAAATTTCTTTCGAAGAATATTAAATAGTATTGAAGAAAATAAAGCGAAGGAATCCTATTATGTAATTCCAATTTGGCTATTTGTATTTTTATTTTTAATAAGCTTTTCAAGGTATCAACTTCCTCAATACATATATTGGGCATTACCCGCAGGAGCAATTTACATTTCTAAATTTTTAGAAGATTATCTTGCTAAAGAGGATGGTGTGAATTATTTTAATGAGAAAGTTGCAAATATTTTATTAATCATAATTCCTATACTTTTATTAGTATTATTGTCTGTAATTCCAGTTCTAGTAGTAGATGTGAATTATTTATATATTGTGGCTACTCTTTGTTACTTGCTAGCAAGCTTTTATTTTTATAAGAAAATTCCGTTACCTCTAAGTCTATCCATTCTAACACCAGTATTTTTCTTTAGCATTATCGCATTGTTTATTTATCCGGAATTAACTTCCTTTCAACCTTCGCATAGGTTCGGAAATTTAATTCGTCAAATGGAGCCTGATAAAAAAGAAATCTTCACCTATCGAATGTCTTTTTCTAAGAGATCTTATGGATTTTATGCCGCTAGGTTTACGAAACCAATCTTTGATCGTGAAAAATTCCTAAAAGTTTTAGAAAATGAATCGGAGCGTTTGGTAATTGTATCCCGGGATGATCTGCCTCAGTTTGAAAATTTTTTACAAAGTGATTATTTGATTGAAGAAATTATAGAGTATCCAAGTTATAAAGTAGCGACGCCCAAAAATGATTTTTTCCTTAAAACGAAGAGATCGGGGCTTACTAAAAACATTTTACTAATTAAAGTTAAATATATACGCGGGAGTTAGACTTGTCGGAATTATTTCCTGATACAAATCCAAACGAATTCAAAAAGGTAGTAGAATCCAGACGAAGTGTAAGAATTTACACTGAAGATTCTATTCCTGAAGACGTTATGCGACAGTGTTTGGATATGGCTTTGCTTGCTCCAAGTTCTTTTAATCTACAACCCTGGGAATTTTATTGGGTCCGAAGTCCTGAAAAGAAGAAAAAATTAATTCATGCTTGTTTATCTCAAGTTACTGCCCGAACAGCTGCCGAGTTAGTTGTTTGTGTGGCAAGAAGAAAAACATGGCGAAAAAACGCGAAAGAAATTTTGACCAAGCTTGAAGCGGATAATGCTGGTATACCGGAAAATCATGTTTTAAGTTATAAGAATGTAGTTCCATTTTTTTATACACAGGGAATTTTAGATACAATTGGATTTGCAAAAAGTATCTTTTACTATATCCGTGGAATCTTTATGCCTACACCAAGAGAGCCTGTAAGTATTAACGACATGAAAATATGGGCTGTAAAATCGAGTGCTCTTGCTTGCGAAAATTTAATGTTAGCCCTTCGAGCTTTTGGATACGACAGTTGCCCGATTGAATTTCATGATTCCAGCAGAATTAAACGACTGCTCGGTCTTCCTTCGGATGCAATTATTACAATGGTTGTATCGGCGGGAAAGCGTGCGGCTAATGGCGTTTATGGTGAAAGGCTTCGCTTAGATAAAATAAATTTTATTAAGGAAGTTTAATAAGTCAGATACGGATGCACAGAGAGTTTAAATTCATCGGGAGTTTTTAATTTCTTCCAAATGAATTTTCTAAACTCTCCATGCTACTACTTCGAATTTACTTTTTCCAAATAAAATCTTCAAATCTCATTTCTGGAAAAATTGGATGCTCTTCTTCAATCTCTGTCAAACGCTCTTCATTAATTCCATTTGGTTTTAGCATTTCGGTTAATTCAAAGAATAAGTTTGTGTGAACGTTAACTCTCTTTCTTGCATAGTCTACCATTGTCCCCATCTTAATGATAAAAGGCCAATCCGAGCTTTGAAGTAATAGAAGTTCTCTTGCCATTTGATTGATAATACGACGCTTTGTTTTGTCTTCAGTGTGCTTGTGCAAATGGACTGTTTGATCCATGATGATACAACATTCCATAATATGTCTGTAAATCCATTCGTTGCCTGGATTTAACCAAACGTCGGCGTATCCATCTTCGCCCCAACTTGACATATCCATTTTAACACTTTGGATACGAGGTATTAACCCCAACACTTGCATTGGATGGACAGCTAGAATTTTATCCTGATCAAAATGCATTTTCTTAAATAAGAACTCTATAAACTTAGGTCCCTCATACCACCAGTGACCGTAAAGCTCCGCATCATAAGGCGATACAATAATAGCTGGTTGACCTTCTTCATGTAAAATTCTTTCCGATTGAGCAATGCGGCTACGCATGAAATCTTCTGCATGGTTACCGGCAGCTTCTATAGCCCAGTCTGGATGATAATAATCTTTGTAATCAGTCTTTCCTGTGATTCGATGGTATTTGATACCAGTGTTTAGTCGAATTCCAGTAGGATGAACGTAGTCTTTTATATAATCGTAATCTAAGTCATAACCTATATCGCGATAATATTCTCTATATCGAAAGTCACCGGGATATCCGTGAATAGAACTCCAAACCTGTGCCGAGCTTTCTTTATCTCTAGCAAACGCAAACACTCCATTACCCACTTCTACAGGAGCATAGACTCCATATCTTGGTCTTGGCGTTGCATTCGCAATACCATGAGTATCCACGAAGAAATATCTAATTCCTTCATCCGCTAAAAATTTTTCAACACCTGGATAATACGCACATTCTGATAACCAAATTCCACGCGGCTCGAGTCCCCAGAATTTTTTGTGAGTCTTTCGCCCAATATGAATTTGCGCGTGAATAGAGGATGGTTCACTTTCTAGAAGTGGGAGAAAACCATGAGTAGCCGGACATGTAATAACTTCAAGCGACCCATCTTTAACAAATTCTCTGAATCCTTCTACTACGTCTTTTTTTAATTCTAAAAATAATTTGCGATTCTCTTGAAAGTTTTCTAAATAGAATTTGGAAAGATAATTAAGATGTAAATCGTAAGTTGTTCTTTTGACTTCTTTTTCAGATAACTCAATTAGGTTGTCTAAATATTTTAGAAACTTATCACGCAGATACTCATCCTCTAACATCGATAGCAGAGTTGGAGTGAAAGTCATTGTGATTTTAAAATGCACATTTTCTTTTTTTAGATTTCTGAATGATTTAATGAGTGGTAAATATGTTTCTGAAATAGCTTCATTTAACCAATTTTCTTCAAGAAACGCAGGATCATAACCCTTATGTCGAACATACGGTAAATGAGCGTGTAATACTAAAATTTGATAACCGACTTTACTGTTCATTTTATTTCCTCAAATGATTCGATGATGATGCAAAAATACCTGATGATCCCATAAATCCAGATGACCCATCAGACCAAGTAAAAAAACCTTCATGCCAATCCAAGCCTTCATTTACGGCAGGGGTTAATGCTAATTTGCCCATTGCATTTCCGGCATCTACTTTTTTCTCTCCTTCTTGAATATGGAGTTCCCCGTTTACTTCAATGATATTGTGTTGCTCTATCCAGGATGGCTTTAACCAATCTTTGTGTAAAATTTTACTTGGTTTATAATTTGGAATAGAAATTTCTGCTGAATGTAACAGGCTATAGGTATTTCCAAATTGGCTATATGCCACAACTTCTACTTTTAAATTTTTAATTCTTTGATCGAATTGTAAAAACCAATTGTTTGTGAACGGTGGCAAGAAGATTTCTTTGTGCCTGTGAACCTTGTCTTCCTGTGCGTAGTTGACCATTAACTTGAAGTAAACTTCATTCTTTTCGCAATTAAATGCACTTAAAATTTTATTAAAGCTACTAGAACTGACTCCCCAAAAAACATAGGCTTCTTTTAAGTTCTTTGTGAGCACTTTGACAATATCCCGATCATAATAATCAGGAAGGGCATTGAGTCTTGGATCTAAGTAAATTCGTTCTTTCTTTCCTTCGTTCATGGAATAATTCCCTCTAGATTACATAGCAGGCACTGTACTGAAATTGTAAATGATTTTATATTCGCTTGATTTTAGAAAAAGTATGAGATTTATCATTGATTCTCAAGAAAAAGTCGTTTTTTTTTACGAACAAATTGGCAATATTCTGAAGCAGTTTTACTATATATGGTTTAACGTTTCTTTCATTGCGATGAATATGTATCACCAAAAAGAATTTTACATTTGAGGCTAATATTGAGTTAGTGCTGTTTGACTTTCTGAATGAATTAATCAATAAATAATTGAGTATATTTGCGAAAAATGTCTTAGACTGAAAATAAATTTACAGGGTAAAAAATCGTTCTTTTTTGGAAAAAAAATTTTAGAATTTTTTAAAAAATACTTTAACATTTAATTTATAGTCTTGTACTTTTTTTAAATAATTTCATAAAAAAATCGATAGTACTTGACTATAAAAATATACAAGTGTGAAAATAGTAATAGCTTATAGCAGGAGATTGGAACTATGAAAATCAAATATACTTGGAAACATCTAGATCATTCAGCAGCAGCGGAAGAATACGCAACAAAAAAGCTTGAAAGAATTAATAAGTATTTACACAAAATCACCTCGTGTGATGTGTCTTTTCAAATGGTACATGGGGAAATTCATATCAACATGAACGTCCGTGGTGACCAATCGACTTTTAATGCACATAATATAAATAAAGATATATATGCTTGTATTGACGGATTAGAGGATAAAATTGAGCGTCAGCTAAATCGGTTCCACGATAAAAAAGCTGCACATTCAAAAACAATGAGGTAGATGCTGGTAAAGTTTGAAGAAGGCAATTTTAAGTTAAAAGAAGGGGAATTCGAAAACGCGAAACATATCTTCTTCGAATTACTAGACATTGATCCAAATAAGCAAGAGTTCATAGCTGGATATTATATATCCAGCTATTGGGACAACCGTATCGAAATAATCCTCTCCACCCGCGAAGGCAAAGACCGCGGAAATCTCCTCGTTGACATGTTCAACCAATTCGTTCAAGAAATAACCAAACGAAATTTTCCAAAAAATGAAACGTATGAATCTCTGACTTACTGCATTTTAAGTGAAGCTTCCACACAATTTAGAATTGCCTACCAAAAGGAAGGGATGAGTGGACTTGATAGGAATGTTCTTTCCAATTTGGCTATGTGCCTGATTCGAATTGGTGATTATAAAAATGCGCGCGATATTTTAGATTACTCCAAAAAATTCCAAGACTTATCCATGCAAAATCTTTTCTATGAGGCAGAATGTCTCTATCATTTGGGAGAGCATGCAAGAAGCAGATTGTATTACCGTACTGCTATGTTAAATAATCCTGATTTATTAAATTTGGAAATTGTGAAATCGGAACCACTTGCTACCGCAATCTTAGAGTTAGGTGAACAATTTGAATCGTTAGATGAAATCCGCGAAATCATCCCCGTTTATTGTCTCGAAAAGCATTTAATAACAGAAATAAGAGATTATACAAGAGAAGAAGTAAACCAACTTTTCTTAGAAATGATGCGCCTCGAATCAAACTTAAACACAGAAAAGCCAGAATTAAAATTCAAATTAAATTGTAGAATTCTGCACATTGGTTTGACTATCCTTGACACACTTCCAGGGCAAATCAATTCAGAGCTTTCTAAAAAAGTAAAAAATAAAATTAATCTAATAGATCCTGAAATCTTAGATCGTAGAGCTGATAATAAAAGAGAAAAAGGGTTGCATTAATTTCCAAAGGCAAATCGTAATTGTCCACTATCTTCTTCCTCTTCATCCGAGTATAAATTCGAAACTGTTAAACCGAGTAAGCGGATTTTTCGTTTTCCCGCTTCTGTGCTTTCTAATAATTCATGTCCGAATTTTAAAATGGTTTCCTTGGATTCGATGAAACTTCTAAAACTAATACTTCGAGTCACTGATTCAAAATCATCGTATTTTACTTTTAAGGTTAGAGTTTTTCCTTTTGCATGAACTCTTTCTATTCTATCCCAGAGAACATCGGCAATATCATCCATCTCTGCGCAGACTGACGGCTTATCTAGAATATCCGCAGTAAAAGTGTTTTCGGCTCCGATAGATTTTCTTGTTCTATAAGGCTCTACTTCTCTAAAGTCATGTCCTCTAACTATGTTATAATAAAACGAGCCTGATTTTCCAAAGTGACGAATAAGTTCACTCTGGGTAAATTTTTTCAAATCTTTTCCATTCTTAATGCCGAGAGAAATCATTTTCTTTTCGGTTGCCTCGCCGATTCCGTAAAATTTACCGATAGCAAGCTCTTCTAAAAACTTTTCTGCTTCTTCGGGAGTAATGACTGTTAGCCCGTTTGGTTTATTCATTCCCGATGCAATTTTGGCAATAAATTTAATGGCGGCTACACCGGCAGACGATGTAAGATTTGTAACTTCGAAAATTCGTTTCTTAATATCCTTTGCGATATGCGTTGCACTTGAAATTCCCTTTTTGTTTTCGGTGACATCTAAGTAGGCTTCATCTAGCGACAATGGCTCAACTAAGTCTGTAAATTCGTGAAAGACTTCATTGATTTGACGGGATACTTCTTTATAAACTGAAAATCGAGGGAATACAAAAATAGCATGTGGACAAAGACGCTTAGCTTTAGAGGTGGGCATTGCGGAATGAATTCCATATTTGCGAGCTTCATAGCTGGCAGTGCAAACTACAGATCTACTTTCTGGATCCCCACCGACTACTACCGGTTTGCCTCTAAATTCAGGAAAGTCTCTCTGCTCTACACTCGCATAGAAAGCATCCATATCAATGTGGATAATTTTACGTAGTCGCATACATCACCTACAGCTTTTCATGCCGAGGAAACCTTTTCAAGATTACCACCGATGGACACCGAGGACATCGATAAAAAATACGATTGTCTTTGATTACTCACAGTTTGGTTTAAATTCATATCATTTATTTATCGTTCTTTTATCGGTGTCCATTCCACCCTTCGCTCCATGTATTCGCGACCAACGCCTTCGCCTGGAAATCAGTTTCTTATTGATGGGTGAAGGTCATTTCTCGGTTAATTTCTTAAGGTTCATAAGGCCTTTTTCGAAATCAGGACCGACCATTCCGTCAAGAAATGGTCCAAAAAATCTACCTATCGGATAATCAAGTTTACCCTCATTTGACCAAACTACCTTAGTTCCATTTGGAGTATTTGAAAATTCCAAAGTTGCCACAGACTCCATACTATTTGGTTCGGTGAAGATTAGGCTTGAGGCAACTGATTTATTTTCAGAAATAGAAATAATTGTCTGGACTCCTTTTCCATTTATCTTTCCATCCCATTCCATTTTGTGACCAACTTGTCCGGGATTTCCAGTAATGGTTACCTTTTGCCCCGGGTCTGTGCTTGACCAATGGCTCCAATCTTTCCATTTCGAAAAATCAGAAACGAAAGGAAAGATTACTTCTGCGGGTTTAGCAATTTCGATCGAGCGTTCGATTCGAAAACTTGGTTTCATAAAAACCGGAACGAATAGTATCAGCGCCACCAGTCCTATCAGGACAAAAACAATTTTCTTAGCCATAAAATTTTCCTTTTTCCGATATCATCTTCACTTTATCGGAGTAGTTAATGTAACTACACATATATGTGGTATATTTTTTTGTCAACATCCTATTTATTTTTTCCTTTTCAAAGGAAAGTTTTTTTTAAAAGTAGTTTCTATGAAAAATTTACAATTAATAAGTTTACTCTTTTTTATTTTATTCCAAGTTACCTGTGCTACCTCTCCAACGGGTAGAAGTCGAATCATTCTAGTCAAAGATCCTGAAATGAACAAAATGGGCGAAGATGCATTTAAAGATATTAAATCATCTACTCCCATCGAAACAGGCTCTAGAGAGAATACATATGTTAAGTGTATCGCAAATGCAATTCTCAAAGTTGTAGAGGATGATACTGGAGTTAAGGCATGGGAAGTTGTTGTATTTAAGGATAACTCTGCTAATGCGTTCGCTCTTCCTGGAGGAAAAATTGGAGTGCATACTGGTATTTTGCCTGTCGCTAAAACTAGCGGACAGTTAGCCGCAGTAATGGGACACGAAGTAGCACACGTTCTTGCTCGCCATGGTGCTGAAAGAATTTCTGATTCTCAAATCATGAATAAAGGTATGGGTGCTGTTGGTGCGGCTTCTGGGAATAATCAAGCAGTAATGGGTGCGATAGGCGCTGGAGCTAAATTCGGAGTAATGCTTCCCTTTTCTCGCAAGCACGAAAGTGAAGCTGATATACTCGGTCTTGAATATATGGCAAAAGCTGGATTTGATCCAAAAGAAAGTATTGAACTCTGGAAAAATATGGCAGCTATGAGTGGCGGCTCTAAGCCAATGGAGATAATGTCAACTCACCCCTCAGACGATACTCGCATGAAGCAATTAAACGAAAAACTCCCCGATGCAGATAAACTTTATAAAGACGCAATTGCAAAAGGAAAAAATCCAGGTTGTAGTTTGTGATTAATACGTATTAGCCAATATTTGCATTCTTTAGCTTATCAAAAAGTTCTTCGAATGCAATGGGCTTTCGGAAGAAAAGGTCGGCGCCCATTTTGATTGCCGTTTCTGGTTCAACAGACTCTTCCGCTGTAGTTAAAATAAGAACTGGATTTTTATTAAAGCGAAGAGCAATTCGGCGAATAGACTGAAGCAGTGAATATCCGTTTCCTTCGGCAAGGTGTAAATCTGCAAGGACAACATCGGGAAGGAAGCTTTCATATTTAAAGAGTGCATTTTTTTCCGTTTCTGCGAGCACTACCTCGTATTGTTTCTTTGAAAACATCTTTGCCATAAATTCTAAAATGGCAGTATTATCATCTACTATTAAAACTTTCTTATTGTTTAAGATATCTTCATAGAGGTAATTTTCATTATTCCGCTCCCCTTTTTTACTAGAAAGAAGTTTATTGCAGCGGTTAATATAGATTACTGGGATTGGATCTTCTGGGCATTGCTTTTGACAGTGATTAAAAAATTCCAGTGCTTCCGAAAAATTTCCTTCTTTAAATGCACTTAACCCCCGGTTGTAGTTGTCCATTGAGCTTAATTTTTTATCAATGATTTCAAGCTTATCACAGTTGAAGCATTCGTAGATAGTAATCGATTTTTCCTTCCCTTTGACTTTTACTCTATCAATTTCACGCAGGTAAAATTGATTTTTATTTTGTAGTTTTTCTACGAGGTATTCTGAGACGAGAATTGGAGTATGAAATGTTTTCGTTAGAGATTCAATTCTTGCTGCTAAGTTCACTGCGTCTGAAATAACAGTTCCGTCCATTCTGGAACGTCCACCAATCGTGCCGAGCATCAAATCGCCAGTATTAATCCCGATACCAATCCTGATTTGATGATAATCACTTTTTTCACGGTGCAAATTATAAGCAGAAAGATTGGCTCTCATTTCAATTGCGGCTAATAATGCATCATCAGCTCTCTCACTAAATAAAGCCATGATTGCATCCCCTATATATTTATCAATGAAGCCTTTATTTCCCGAAATCGCTGGTTCCATTCTGCGCAGGAATGAGTTGATAAATCTAAAATTTTCCTCTGGATTCATTTCTTCGGATAACGTAGTGAAATCCCGAATATCACAGAAGAGAACTGTCATTTGCCGCTGTATGAATTGACCTAATTCTACATCGAGGATACTTTTCTTTTCTAATAATTGTAAAAATTCTCGCGGGACAAATCGTTCGTATGCTTGGTTTATTTTTTTTAAATGTTGATAAAATCTTGCATTCTGAATCGAAATAGCCGCTTGCGAAGACAATAGAGTTAATAGATTTAAGCTTTGTTCTGTAAACGCACCAGTGATTAAATTATTCTCTAAATATAAAATACCTGACATTGCTCCTCGATTCAATAGCGGCATACATAGAATAGACTTTGGCTTTTTCGTTTTGATGTATTCATCGGTATGGGAAGACTGTTCAATAGCATTATCTAAAACGACTGATGACTTAGAGTTGATTACATAATTCACTATTGAACTCGAAACATTTTGAAACTCACTTACTAGTATTCGCGAAAATTCTTCGTCATCTTCTCCATAGCTAGTCTCTACCCAAAATTCACCATCAGCTTCTAGGATTAGATAACCTTTTTCCGCTCCAGCGTTTTCTGCCATTAGCTTCATTAAGCTTGAAATTAATATTGATAAATCAATCTCACTTGAAATTGCCTGTGAAGCTTTGAGTATTGAATTTAGATCGAGGGCTTCCATTCGCGTAGTCGAAGAGGTCGCAAGAATCGTAGACTTGTATGTCGTATTCGTTTTAGTAATATGAGTTTCTCTATGGGTAGGAGTGTTTTTGAAATTTCGAATATACGATGGAAATTGTAGTTCTAAAGACTTTGTTTTCGCAAATGCTCCCCACTTCATATAACAAGCATAGGCTTTTTGTAGATAAACTTCCGCTAAAATTTCGTTCGAACTCGAAAAGAATTTTCCCGCCAGCTCCCATGCTAAAGCTTCTTCTTGTAAATATGAATTTTCTCTCGCATGTAAAATTGCTAAATCATAAAAATGCTTCGCTTCTTTTTCTTTTTTTAATAAGCCTGCAATCTCAGCTTCAACAAGATAATACTTATGTAAAAAATTCTCCGGACTGTGCTTACTCCAAAACCGCATTCGCTTTTGGTTCTTTCTAGCGTTAGCTAAATTCGAACGTAGATTTTTTTTAGGATTTTCCCTTGCATAATCAATATTAGCCAGTGAATGATAGAGAAATAAAACTGGTATATTAGGAGATGCGACTGCTGTATCTATTTCTTTCATGGCAGCTTGTAGTTTTTCTAAGCCATGCTCTGTATCATCGAAGTGATACGCTAAAATTCCCTCAGATAAATTTACGAGAAAAACTGCGGTTCGATCTTTTCTTTCAATATGAATCGGGATGCTAATTTCTGGATCGTAGATATCACCTTTGAGATTAGCAGGATTTTCGGCACGACCGCAAAATTTTTCAACCATTTGATAATAAATTTTATGATATGGTAGTCTTCCCGATTGATTCAATGAATCTAGAACTTTATCATAAGAGTTCATTTCTCTTGCTATGGTGCCGAGTTCTTTACCAGCATAAAAGGATTGAAACGTGTATGAATAACATGCTATTGCTGCAAATTCAAAATCCCCAACTTCTAAGCCAGCTTTATAAGAATCTAATAGAGGCAAAAGAGTATTACGCAGAGGCTCTTTCCAAAATCGGACAAAACCATTGTAAACCATATTCGTTCTTGGAGCAAATTCAGGAGAAGATATTTTTTTTAATAAACGCAAACCAAGTTTTCCAAATTCATAGCCATTCGTAATATCATTTAGCACTCCACAGCTAATCAATGCCATTGTCATGTATGCAAAAGCAGAAGCACCGGCTATTCCATGTTTGGCGGTGAGTGATACTTGTTTAAAGACGAGTATTGGTAAAAGATTCGGTGAAGTGGAATAGGCTGGAGAACTCGATAGAGAAAGAATTTCCATGATCGCTAATAATCTTGGGTTTTCTAATCTTGGCATGTCTGCAAGAGTGGGTATTTTTTTTCCGGCAAGAGTTATTTTTGTTTTTACTAACTCGCGGATAATAGCTAATTGATTTGGAAAAGCCTCTATAGTAACTCCAAGTTCTTTTAAAATTTCTACTGCCTTATTAAGAGCCGTTACTCCTTGACCGGTAGAAACATTAAATGTTATTAGAACTTTATAAATTTTTATTTTTGCCAAAGGAGAATTTGCGATCAATAATCCTTGGTCGGCATAGGTAGCCATTTTCTCAACTAATCCTAGTAGCCAGCAGGTTTCGCACGCCTCGGAGAATAAGTCTATTCGTAAACTTACCGTAATTGCATCGCTTTTCAAATTATTTAGCGACTGAATTCCAGTTTCGAAATAGGATAACGCCGCTTCGTATGCCCCTGAGGCATTCGCTCGTTTGCCCGTATGAAGATTTAATTTGACTAGGTCTAATTTTTCAGATTCTGTTTGTAATAAATCTGAACCAGAATTTAAATGGTGGATAATCTCGAATATCTTCTCGTTCTTTTCTTCCTCAGAAAATTTTTCTAGATAGATTTTTCCAATCTTATGATGGATGACTTTTTTTTGTTCAGCGTCAAATAAGCTATAGGCAGACTGTTGAATTCTATCATGTACAAAATTAATTTCTATGTCAAAGTCTTCAGGAAATTCTTCTCCAGCAACAGATGTTAGAATAATTTTGTAGTCCCCGGTCGGGATGAGGAGATTTTTTTGAATTGCCTCCCAGAGTAACGTAAAAGATTCCTTAATATCTTTGTTTAGAATGAGTGCAAGCATTCGAAGGTTAAATTTATTTCCTAGACACGAAGCAATTTGCAGACAATGAGATGCATCCTCGGAAAGTTCAAGAATTTTTTCCGTCATAAGCAAAACGACGTTATCCGTAATCTTCTCATAAAGAATTTTCTGAAAGTCCCATTTCCATTCCGGGTTTACATCTAAGTTTGTGTTATCAAAGTATATTAGGCTTTTATCATATAAAGATTTAAGGAATTGATTCACAAAAAAAGCATTTCCTGATGTCTTTGAAAAAATTAGTTCGGAAATTTCTGTAACTTCTTCGTCTTTCTTAAACAAGGTCTCCGCTACCAGAGATTTTACATCCGGTAAAGTTAAATTGTGAATCTCAATCTTCTCAATCCTTGCTTCCTTTTCTATTGAATCATCAATTAACATCGCAAGCGGGTGAGTTGCGGCTACTTCATTATTCCGGTATGCGCCAATAAAAAGCATATGCTTTATATCTCTATCATTCATTAATACTTTGATTAGACCAAGGGAGCCTGAGTCTGCCCATTGTAAGTCATCAATAAAAATTACGAGTGGGTTTGAAGCATTGCAAATAGAGAGCATAAATTTTTTGAATAAATAAAAGAGTCTATTCTGTGCCAGCGATGCATCTAGTTCATCTGCTTTTTCAAGTTGACCAATAACGAGCTCTAAGTCAGGGATAATCTCAAGTAATACGCTGCCCATCCCGTTCAGAGATTTTAAAATTTCTGTTTTTTTAGCTGTAATGAAATCTTTTCGCTCAGATAGTAAAAATGATATGTAAGAATTAAATGCTTTGTTAAACGCATAATATGGAATACTCTTTTGAAACTGATCGAATTTTCCTGCAATATAATAAGTTTTTACTCCTTTAAAGTTTTTTAGTATTTTAAATAATTCATGAACTAATGCTGATTTGCCGGTGCCAGAATGCCCTTCAATTAGGATTGTGGTTCTATCTCCTTCGAATGAACTTGAATAGGCATCGAATAATTGAATTATATTTTCTTGTCTTCCAAATAACTTTTGAGGAATCTGGAAAGACGATGAAAAATCTTTTTCTCCGAGCGGAAATTCTTCTATGTTTCCATTTTTTAAAAACAATTGATGGCATTTTTCTAAATCAATTTTTAATCCGATTGCAGATTGGTATCTTGATTCCCCAATCTTCTCTATAAGTTTTATAATAATGTCCGAAATAATTTTGGGTAAATTTGGATTAACAAGATTTGGGTCAATCGGGTAAATAGCAATATGCGCATGTATAACTTCTAAAGGGTCATCAGAGTCAAATGGAACGTTGCCGCAAAATAATTCATAAAGTGTTACTCCTAGAGAATAGAGGTCGGATCTATAATCAATGTAACGATTCATTCGACCAGTTTGCTCTGGCGATATATAGGCAATAGTTCCATCTAATCTTTCAGGGTTGTTAAGGGAAAGGGATTTTAAAGAGATTCGTTCTGAGATTCCAAAATCGATTACTTTGATTTGACCAGTCTCTGAGTTTAACACTAGATTAGCCGGATTTATATCTTTATGTATGACTCCACTGGAATGAATTTCCGCAAGAGCAGATGCACTTGCAATACCAATATTCAAAATTTCTAATAGAGTAAATTTTTTTTCTTCTAAAAGAGATCGAATTGATTTTCCTCCAAAATCTTCAAGAACAAGCGCATATATGTCTTCTCTCTCGATGAATTCATACACTTGAATAATGTTGAGTTTATCCGAAAGTGATTTTAATATTTCGTATTCATTTCGTAGTGAGGCTTTTTCTTTTGGAGTAATCGATTCCCATTTTAAAACTTTGCCAATGACTGGACGTTTATTTAAATCTAATCCTTTCCAAATTACATAATTTGAATTCTCTTTTAATTGTTCTAAGATTTGGTATCCGGGAATTGAGATCATTGTGAACTTTAAACCTTTTGGTAAAAAAGATTTAACTGATTAGTCTCTCAATGTAAACCAAAAAAAATTTCAATCCATTCTCGTTATTTAAAAATAACGAGAGGTTATACTAAGGCTTTTTAACACTAGCGTAGAAAATTAAGCAAAATGTTTTTTTGATAAGCACTTATTTAATGCTTCGAAATAATACTTTGTCTATTTTCACTCCGTCCATGTCGAGAACTTCTAGTTCAAAGTGTCTCCAAATTAATTTTTCACCCTCTCGGGGAATATGAGAGAGCTCATGTAGAATTAAACCACTCAGAGTATTGATCTCATAATTATGAACAAGATCATTTAATTCAAAATAGATGAGAAAGTCATGAAGCGGATAATGAACATTAGTCTTTTTTAATTTTTCAAAAGCTTTATAGGCAGAGGTTGACTCGGTAATTTCTTTCTAGTAATCTGCATCCAACTTCTCCCATAATTCTAATCCCACAAATTAAAAGCTAATCTATGTTAAACTCTTTAGTGCGCTTTTTACGATAAGGACAGAGAAAGTCTGACGCTAAGACTTTCTTTCTTCGCTACTTAGCGCCTTTGGGTGAAATTGATTGAGTTGTCCGATTATTTTAACTTCAACAAATCGCACTCGATCACATGATTGGCACCGAGAAGATTAGTAATCTTATCATGCAAAGATTTGCAATCTAAGAAATTCAAATCATCCTTTTTTCCTTTTGAAAAAACATTTACATTCGCATCATACTCTGTTCCAAGTTTATCAACATCCTCTGGGGTTATTTTGAGAGTATCCGTTGCAAACATATCGGGCTTAGTGAGTTCCACTGTATCAGAAATCATATTTGTAGAATCCGGTCCTAGATCCGTTCCGAACTCGAAGCTTACAACGATTTTGCTCTTCGTTGCTTTTATTTTTTTTAAGGCAGCCGGTGTTAGTTGGACATCGACTTTGAAATAGGGAAACACTGATTGTTTTGCTATCGCAGTTGGCTCTACAGGTTTTTCTTCTACTTTTGGTTCTTCTTTTTTTCCACAATTCATTAGGAAAAGAAGTGCAGAAATTGCAGATACTAATTTTAATTTATTCATCTTTTTGGATTCTCTCTATCAATTAATTTAAACTTTTACCAAGGAATGCTTTGTATTTATAAATTGCATTAAAAAATTGCTGTTCCTTTGTAACAGGATCTTTTAAAATTCAAAAGTAATAATTCAAGATTATTTATGGAGGACGAGCCTTTGGTCGAAAGTAACCGTTCAGATAGGTATGCGTCTTTTTTAATCCTTCCATGGTCTTGTGTGCCGAATACGAGTATACGACTGTTAGCCGCAACTTTCCCATTCTGTAAAGGGGTTAGGGGATTTTTTTTAAACAGTCATGGTAGTTTTGTGGTTTTGTTTCAAAGCTATTCTCAATCGCTTGTGCCCAGGTTCGTTGTGACAATACGGAATCATTCGGTTGGTGAGCAGCATCATCCAAGCTAAACTCAATGTCGCTCCCTAAGGGTCGCAACATAATGTGTCGAACCATGATACGGTTTGCATAGATTTGTATAGACTCCATCGTTCGAAGGCGGGAAGGTAAGCGGGTTTAATTTTTTCAGTTGAACAAATATACAAAGTAGTTTAGCCTCCGATAAGATGTCCTTTACTCATCTCCGGTTCAGCTACGCTTATAGAGCCGGTCTAGCACCGGTGGGTAAGTGCAATGTAAAGCGGACTTATACCGATGCTATAAGCGTAGCTAGAGCGCAGATGAGTATAGGTTAAGTATAACCAATCATAATTTTAATCAACCTGATAGCTACCCTATTGCTTTTACTTTTTGAATAGACGAATTTTCTTTCATTTTAAAAGGTTATTTTTAAACAAGAGGAACAAATAGATGAACAAAAATGCCTTATATTTCTTTTTTTATACGCTGGCGGCTTTTATTTTGGTGGGCTGCAATCGATTGGATACTATCGAGTATTCGCCGAAACTTACGCCTGACGCTTTTTTAAGCACGCAACACTGGATGCGACTTCAGTTAGGATCATTGAATTTTGTATTGAGTCAACCGTCATCTTCCATAATCGTATACTTTGTGAGCTTCTTTGATATTTTTGTGGCTTATAAATTCTTCACCAATCTACAAAACCAAAAATCAAAGCTATGGTGGGGAGTTGGTTTATTTCTTACCGGTGCAGGAGCAATCTTGGCAGGAACTAGTTACCAGGCATTTGGTTATGAAATTAAATGTGGCGGAAGAGAATTCTGCACATGGACTAGCTGGTGGGAAATCATCTACGCGTTATTATCCGGACTTGGAATGAATGCATTCTTAGTTGCCTGCGCTCACTCCAATGCAACGGGAAGCTTTCGAAAGACTATTATCTATTATGCGGCAATCAATGCAACGCTCTATTCTATCCTTTTACTCTATGGTGCATTTGTTCCCATTCAGTTTCTTGTATCTTTTGAATTCTTAAGTCTATCTTCTACACCTAGTGTGATCTTCTTTGTTTGGATTTATGGAAAAGCGTATAATAAAACAAAGGACAAAATGAATCTCTATCTACGCAATACATGGATTATCCTCATAGCGGTTATTTTTACTTATGCGCTCTATTTGATTGCAGGAATCACCCAACCACTCTGGCAAAAAGGAATCTGGT
>Ga0209174_10000169_pt1 | contig 50046 bp, 43 predicted proteins | sample JI91814BDNA_FD_187505 | JGI IMG/M metagenome (GOLD analysis project Ga0209174, IMG submission 187505) | Wastewater effluent complex algal communities from Wisconsin, to seasonally profile nutrient transformation and Carbon sequestration -... | ecosystem: Engineered > WWTP > Effluent > Algae...
GTCTGCATATCCGCTAATCACTCGCTTGACTCTCTCGGCTGTGATGGTCTCTGCATACTCTTCCATTTCAATCAGGATAAACTTACGATTACCCCCATCTTCTTTGTTGAGGTTTAATACTGCGTGGGCTGTTGTGCCAGAGCCTGCGAAGGAGTCGAGGATAATGGAGTCTGATGATGTAGCTACAGTTAATAAAAATTGTATTAGTTCAGAAGGTTTAGGAAAGTCAAATTTTTTCGTTTCAAAGATTTCTTTTAATTCATTTGTTCCTTTTGTATTTAAAAAATTTTCTAATAAAGCTTCTGGAAATTTATTTATAAAATCAACTTGACGTTCTTTCATATACACTCTTTCTTTATCAAAATAAACTTGGTTATTATTGAATCTCTCAATGAACGTTTCTAAACCCCACCTCCATATACCCAACTCCTCACCGCGTTTTCTAGGTCGATAGCATATGTAGCCTTCTTTCAATAGTTCAGAATTCTCTTTAGCATAGGCTGGCTTTTTTTTCAGATCGTAGTCAAAAAGCAATTTAACATTTTTTGTTAATGGGTTATAATAAATTGAATAGCCCATTTTGGATCTAAGTGGTAAAGTATCATCCCCGCCTTGCATTTCTAATGCTCTAATACTAAAATTACCCTCATCATCAGAAAGATTAAATTTTTTATCTGATTTAACCTTATATGGTAAAAACTCAAAAGAATTTTTTTTATAGGGTAGTATATAATCAGCTGTTGAAATTACTTTACTACTTCCTGTATCATTTTTTGATCCACTACTTTGCTTTCTCGTTATTAAACCCAAAAAATTTCTTGCTCCAAATATTTCATCCATAAGCAACTTCAAATTAGCCTGTTCATTATCATCAATGCAAACAAAAATCACTCCATCATCCGAAAGAAGTTTATGCAGTAATTGCAAGCGTGGATACATCATACAAAGCCATTTGTCGTGACGGCTTAGGTCTTCTCCTTCTTTGCCTACAACTTGTGCGAGCCATTTTTTTATCTTAGGATCATTTACATTATCATTGTAAATCCAGTTTTCATTTCCAGTGTTATACGGTGGGTCGATTGCGATGCATTTGACTTTACCCTCATATTCAGGAAGAAGTGCCTTGAGTGCTTCTAGGTTGTCGCCGTGGATGATTTTGTTGCCAGACACGTCGTTAGTTTGTGTATGCCTTATCGGAGTAGAGACAGGTCTCAGACCTGTCTCTACGGACGGATAACGATACTTATGCTCCAGAGTCCTAAATGGAACATCTCTGTAGTGGTTGATTACTTTTTCTTTTCCAATCCAGTGTAGAGTAGGCATTAATCCTAATTTTATCTATAGGAAAAGAATGACAAGTAAAAACTAAACCATTTAAAATGGAAACAAGTATTAATTTCGAAAGGAATTACTTTTTAAGTGTATAGCAAGCAAAATGTATGTGCAGTACACGCTTTTGTTGACATTTTTAGTGGGTAGAGTAGAGTGACATAATCATACAGCTTGTACTAATACTGTAACCCGATGCTGGTAACATCAGGTTACAGCCTTCAAGATGTATGCTGTGAGGCATTTCTCTTGTTGGATTTTGAGTATGTATAGATTGTTTCTGTACATTTTTTCGTCAAGGGAAATTCCTCCATTAAATTTAACTAATTATGGAGGTCTACATGATAGACTTTTTTATAACAGCGAAGCGTGAGGATTTTTATGGAAGAATCACTCATTTAATGGTGCATAGGAATCAGAACGGTCAACCAAGCTCTGATTATAGGATCGAGACAAAAGATCAAGTTGTAAATTCAATTGAAAGCATTTTCAAGAAAGAGTATTACACTTGGTATTCTAACCGACCCGGTGCAAAAGTAGAAGTTATTTCTGTTAATGGAAATAAGTTCTTACGAACAGACAGAAACCAAACTTCAAAAGATAATCTAGATAATTTACCAAATTTCTAGGAGGATTTGTTTTAGAAGTTTATATTAAAGCTTAATTTATTGGGAGTCGTTTAGGAATATCACTTCTATTTGACTTCCAATAATATTATTCATGAATTTGCTCTAAAATTTAATGACTTACAAGACTTTGCCGCTTGAATTTCTAGAATACGAGGCATTGACGAAAATGTATGAATACACTTTAGAAGAGCAGGTTTTTAAGACTAAGCTTTAAGAATAATATGAATTTAAAATTTAATAAAGAATTGGCAAAAGGTTATGCAAGCAATACTCAAATCGCTAGAGTATTAACGGAAGGCTGGGTTCGAAATAATATTTATTGTCCTTCGTGCGGAAATAATAATTTAAATAATTTTGAAAACAATAACCCTGTTGGGGACTTCTTTTGTGATTCATGCAAATCGGAATACGAGTTAAAAAGCAAACGAGATTCTTTCACCTTAAAAATAGTTGATGGTGCTTATGAAACTATGATCGAAAGAATTAATTCGAACAATAACCCGCATTTTTTCTTCTTAAACTATTCATTCAAAGAATTAGAAGTTCAAAACTTTCTTGTGATTCCTAAACACTATTTTGTAAATAACATAATTCAAAAAAGGAAACCATTAAGTAGCAAAGCAAAAAGAGCTGGTTGGATTGGTTGCAATATAGTTCTTCAAAGCATTCCGTCTATCGGTAGAATTTTTCTAGTGAAGAATGGTATAGTCGAAAATCGAAAAAATGTTATAGAAACTTGGACCAAAACAGCGTTTCTCGGAAAACAAAAACAAGAGAGTAGAGGATGGACAATTGAAATATTAAATTTAATTGAAACTATCAGCGAGAATCAATTTACATTAAAACAAATGTATTCTTTCGAAAGCTTCTTAAAAAATAAATTCCCAAATAACAATTTTATAAAAGATAAAATTCGACAACAATTGCAAGTATTACGCGACAATGGTTTACTTGAATTTAAAGGAAATGGATTGTATAGAAAAATCTAAACCTTATTCAAAAAAAACGGTTTCTTAATTTTTACAATTAAAAACATCGGTGTTCATTCCCCCCTTCGCTCCAAGTATTCGCGACCTACGCCTTCGCCTCTTCATCGGTGATAGTCTTTAAAAACCCAGCAACTTACAAGAATTTGCCGCTCGAATTTCTAGAATACGAAGCATTGACGAAAATGTATGAATATACTTTAGAAGAGCAGGTTTTTAAGACGAGGTTGTAAATTTATTAGGAAATTGATTATGGATTTGATTGAAATATTGTAATTTTTATTTCTTGCATAACATTGCTATAATTTTTAGAATTGATAGCAGAGGATACAAACCATGGAAATACACGATTCAATCATTGACATTTCAGCTCTGCCTGATATAGCTAAAATCGAGATACTTGATTTCTATCAATTTCTGTTTAATAAGTATGGAAGTAATTCAAAGCAAGTAACACAAAAAACTAAATTAAAAGAAGCACGCTATTCAAAAATTCTTATCCAATCCCATTAAAGTAAAAGATTTTCGTATTTACTCAAGAGAAGAACTTTATGATAGATAGAATTTTTCTCGATACAAATATTATTCTTTACGCAAAATTAGAAAGTGATATTGAAAAAGAGAAAACTGAGCATATTAAAAAAATTCTAAGAGATTCCGAATAGCAATTCGTTATTAGCTCCCAAGTTCTGATAGAAATTACAAATCAGCTTTTTAAAAATAAAGTGCAAGACACAATGATTCGGGATACTGCCGAGGCATTAGAAGAAGAATTTGAATTGCATCCAGTAAACACTTCGATTATAAAAAAGGCAATAGATATTAAATCAAAATATAAATTTTCATTCTGGGATAGTTTGATTGTTGCATCTGCTTTAGAAAATAAATGTGGAATATTATACACAGAAGACCTCCAACATGGTCAAGTGATAGAAACAAATTTAAAAGTCGTAAATCCTTTTAAGTAATTATTCACACGCAACTACCGACTTACAAGACTTTGCCGCTAGAATTTCTAGAATACGAAGCATTGACGAAAATGTATGAATATACTTTAGAAGAGCAGGTTTTTAAGACGAGGTTGTAAAGACGATGGTTCGAGAATTCACCTTAATCTCGATACCGAGTCATGCTAATAGAAAAATCAAGGTTGACTGAAATATGGAAGATATAATAATTTAGAAAAGCGGGACAATTAGATGAAAGTTGCAGAGCAAAGAATAATAGAACAAGAGACAATCCAAAAGATTATTGATATTATTGTAAAAGAAATGAATCCAGAAAAAATTATTCTGTTTGGCTCTAGAGCAAGAGGAGATGCACGGGATAATAGTGATTATGATATCTGTGTAATCAAAGAAGGCATTGAGCACGAAAGAAATAAATATACTAAAAAACTCTACATTGCATTGCATGACGTTGGCGAAGCTATCGACTTAATTGTAGAAACACCGGATCGCTTCCCTAGATTGATAGAATATAAATCTTATATTTATAGGCATATTCAAAAGGATGGGTTAATCATTTATGAAAAACAATCAAGAAATTACAAAGTGGCTTAATAGAGCCGAGGGTAATCTTGAGCGTGCAAAGATTGGAAAGTTAAATGATAAAACTTACTATGAAGATTTATGCTTCGATTGTCAGCAGGCAGTAGAGAAAAGTTTAAAAGCTCTTTTGCTTTTTTTAGAAATTGAATTTCCCTGGACTCATTCTATCGCCCAATTAAATAAATTAATTTCCACACATTACAATTTAGATTCTAAATTAAAACAAGCAGAAAGTCTTTCTTTGTATGCAGCCCAAACTCGCTATCCTGGAGACTATGAGCCATTAACCGATGAGGATTATAAAGAAGCACTTATGCTCTCTGAATATGTATATAGTTGGGTAGTAGAGAAAATAGGATTATTGTAAAACTCAATTAAAATTCAACGACTTACAAGAATTTGCTGCTAGAATTTCTAGAATACGAAGCATTAACGAAAATGTATGAATATACTTTAGAAGAGCAGGTTTTTAAGACGAGGTTGTAAAAAAGAAATCAAAAAAGCACTGGAAAAGTTAATGGGTAGTGAATAGAATGTAAAGAGGGTGCGGGTTTTGCGACAAGGAGAAAGATTATGGTTAGTTTGAATATAGAATTATCAGAAGAGCTGTTTGCGGCAATGCACAAAGATAAGACAGAGATGATTAGAGATATTCGTCTGGCGGCGGCAGTAAAATTTTTTGAGAGAGGAATGATTTCGCAAGAAAGGGCTGCTGAACTTGCAGGTATGAGTAGAGCTAAGTTCATCTATTCACTTAAAGAGTTTTCAGTTTCCCCTTTTCAGTATACAGCAGAAGAAATTCTTTCCGAAGTGGATAATTATCTTAATGCCTAAATATTTAATTGTAAACTCTTCTCCTATCATCACGCTTTCAAAATCTAAATTATTATTCCTGCTATTCGATAATAAAGAAAATTTAATTATCCCGAATGATGTCTATAATGAAGTTCTAAAAAAAGAATCAGACGAAGTTTTTACTTACAAGGATGAATTATTAAAATATGTATACACAAACTATGTTATACCAAACGAAATTCTTACTTGGGGTTTAGGTAAAGGAGAGTCATCTGTTATTGCTACTGGTCTTAAATTTTCAAATTCTGTAGTAGTCATAGATGATTTACAGGCTCGAAAATGTGCACAGATAAATAAACTGAATGTAATCGGAACTCTTGGAATTGTTATCGCTGCGAAAAAAGAAGGAAAAATACAAAGTGCGAAAGAAGCAATAACTCAACTGATCTATTCGGGATTATATTTAGACCAAAATCTAATTCAAAAAGTTTTATCAGAAAAAGTAAATGAGACTTGGGAATTTATTTAGAGTCTAATTTTTATTAACGAGTATTACTTTCAAAATTAAATCCTTTCCGTAGTAATCTTTTAAAAACCAACGCCATACAAGACTTTGCCGCTCTTTTGATAATTCCTAAAACTCTACATTGGAATACACATCTTCAACAGATAATTGACATCCAATAACGGATAAATACAATATGTCGTTATCAGAGTTTGTTTCGGATAATGTCCAGAAACCGGTATCATTTTTCTCGAACTTTTCGATTTTCTTGTTGGACTGTGATACCAGGATATATTCTTTTAAAGATTCAATTTGTCTGTATAGTGCAAATTTTTTCCCGCGGTCGTATGCTTCCGTTGAATCAGATAGGACTTCAATAATTAGTTGTGGATTAGTGAGTGTGTCTTTGTTTTCATCGTCAAATAACTCTTTGCCGCAAAGAGCGCTAATATCGGGATAAGTGTATAGCCCGGATTTATTAACCTTAATTCTAAGATCGCTACCAAAAGCGATGCAGGGTTTGTTCTTAAATTGATTCTTGAGTGAAAAAATTAAATTATCACAAATTACTTGATGATTACGAGTAGCACCTGCCATCGCAAACATCTCCCCATTAAGGAAACTACTTTTGGCGAGAGTATAAAGCTTGAGATAACCACATTTAATGCCCATCGGTGTCCAGTCCCCCCTTCGCTCCAAGTTTTCGCGACCAGCGCCTTCGCATGTTAATCGGTGGTATTCTTTAAGAGATCAACCTACCCAAAAAATTACTTTATAAATTAACCTATCGAATTTACACTGTGCTAAAGAGTGAGAACCAAATGGAAGAAATTACAAAATTTTTAGAGCCTTTTTTTATCCCACGGGAAGTGCCAGCTAGTATTATCAAAACCTTAATGGAAATGATATACCGCGTGGAAATTACAGGAACCGAGCATGTCCCTAATAAGGGTGGTGCAGTCTTAATCTGTAACCATACAGACTCACTCGATATTCCCGTTATCGGACTTTATATGCCACGCAAAGTGGTCTTTCTTGGAAAGAACGAAGTTTTTAATCCGCAAGAAGCTCTTATCAAAATGATAAACGCAGAAAACTCTCCCCTCAATAATCCAGCCTTTGGTTTCTTAAAGTCGGGACTTGAATCTTATTTAAATACTCTGGGAGATATTTATTCACACCAAATTCAAAAATGGGGCGGAATGCCCGTTATCCGCAACTATCATGGAGAAGACGCAAAATCAGCAGTGGCCTACTATGAAGAATTAGAAAACTATATGGTTTCAATTTTAAAGTCCGGCGAAATTGTTTCTATCTTTCCAGAAGGAACAAGAACTCTAAGTGGTGTCATGGGACCCTTTAAAGCATTGGCCGCTAAGATTGCTATTCGCGCTAACGTTCCTATTATTCCAAGTGGAATCTCAGGAGCCTGGAATATGTCTACACCAAAAGCAATTCTCTCCGGACAAACAAAACATACAACGATTCGCTACAATATTGGCGTTCCTGTTCTTCCAGAAGAATTTCCAAAAGAAGCAGAGAAGAAAGCCGCAAAGATGCTAACAGAGACATTAGAGAAGAGAGTTTATTTTTTAACCACACACCCAGAGCGTCGTGGTCAACCAAGACGATTTGCTACTAAGCTGTAAAAGGTTATGGCGCAAGAAAAAGATGAGATAGGAAAAATCTATTCTGAAATTGAGTCCATTGAAAATAAAATTGGAAGTTTACAAAGTGAATTAAAACATTTAAAAACGAAGTTAGATTTATTTGTTCAGAAAATAGAAAAGCCTGCGCAAGAGGAAGTCATTGTTGATACAGCTTTACACGAAGAGCTTACTTCTCCGATTACGGGCTCACATGAAATAGTTTCCGAAAATATCACGAAGGAAACTCAACACTCGCAAGCTGAAATAAACAAACCAATAGAATCAAAGCCAGTTGGGATTGTTCGACCAAGCCTAACAGCGAATATCCCCACAAAAAAAGAAGAGCTCTTTGTTTCACCCAAGTCAGTCATTAAAACCGAACCCTCTGTAATTCAAAGACCAGTCCTACAAACAGAGCCTCCACCTGATATATTCGATGATATAAAGAACTGGGTAAAGAGTAAAATTGGAAATATACCGGTCGAAGAATTTGTTGGAGTAAACCTACTAAATAAAATTGGACTACTATTACTTGTTGTTGGGTTTAGCTTTTTCTTGCGTCTTGCCTATGATTGGATTGGTCCCTTTACCAAAATCTTTGGCATGTTGTTATTATCAGTCGGAGTTTTTATTGCTGGAGATAGACTCTACCGCAATAAGCTTTATACTGTCTTTGGTCTGGGAACTATCGCTTCTTCTTTTGCTTTATTTTATTTCACTGCTTATGCTTCTTATAATATAGAGGCAACTCGTATTTTGAAACCTGAACAGGGGTTACTTGGTTTTATCCTCTTACTTCTTGCTTCCGGTATTGTAATTGGTGCAAGTCTACGTTATAAAATGGAAGCTTTGACTTCTTTTTCTTATTTCCTAGGATTTCTCACTATTTCTATAAACGAAAAAGCAGACTTTAATTACTTCTCCATGGTAAGCGTTGCAATTCTATCGGTCAGCTTGATTGGAATTATGACTGTTATGCGCTGGAAGTATTTGACTGGAGTAGGAATCGTTGCTTCCTATGCAAACTATTGGCTCTATGCACAGGGGCTTCCAAGAACGAGTGAAGGATTTTTACTGAGAGTTTCGGAGACGGGACAGAATTATTACTTAGAGTCTATTTTGTATTTACTCTTCTTCTGGCTGATTTTCTTTCTTTCTACCTTTACTATGAAAGTAGATGATAAGAAGAGTGAAAGAATTTGCTCAGCTGTTAATATAATCAATGCTTTTTCTTTTTTTGTGATGCTTGGTCATGTTCGTCCTGAGCCTACAGAGTGGGGACCCTTTACTGTTGATATGACTATGGGCTTATCCTATTTGATTGGGGCTTTTGTATCTAGAAAGATTGGTCGTGAATTTTTATGGAAGTCTAGCATTATCTTGGGGCTATCTCTAATTACCCTCTCTATCCCAGCTAAGTTTAGTGATTATGCTCATGTATTTGGCTGGTTGATGGAAGGGACGATACTGATAGTTTTTGGATTCTTATACAAAGAAACTTATCTAAAAAATATGGGTTATCTGGTTTTACTTTTGAATCTCGGTAAATTTTTCACTCTTCCCTACGGAGATTTCTTTTATTCGTCGGCAGCAGCCTACCCGTTACTTAGTTTTGATATGAACCGCGGAATGATTTATATCTTTATGCTAATTAGTTTCTACGGACTAATTCCCTTTATTCGCAGTAAGCGATCGGAATGGGCAAGGTTTGATTTAGCTGCTTATAATATGCTTGGAGTATTGGCGAGCTTAACTTTATTTTTGTTTTCCTTTTATTTAATTCAAAAACCTTACCAGGCTTATATAATTATTCCTGCAAGTGGACTTGTTTTATTGGCAGCAATGCATTTTAGAAATCGAAATTTATACTATTCTTCTGCGGGGCTTACTGCTCTTAGCCTTCTTGCTTCGTTAGAATTAATCATACAATCAACAAAAGTTCCCAATCAAATTCACGAAGTCGTATCTTTTCTTTTAATTCTTTTTGGAAATGGAATTCATTATTACTTATCCAAAGAAAATTCTTTATTCAATCGTTATGCCTGCGAGCAAGAAACAACAAGACATCAGATTCCAAAGTTTTCTTTTTATCTAAAGAATGTATTTCTGAATGGAGAGACATTTCTCTGGGTGGGAATGGTTGCTTTTGTTGGTCTTGTGTTGAACGAAGTTTCCGCTTATTATCATACGATATTAATATTACTTGCAGCTTATGCGGGCATATCTCTACAAAAGAAATATGCGCAGGGAATCAAGCAGGCATTTGCATTATTCTCTATTGCGTTTTTAGTTGGGCTTTATCGTTTTGCAGTCTTTCAAGACAATCGAGCAGAAGAGTTAAATGAATATGCATGGGTTGCGATTGCAAACATGGCTACTTTTTGGATTCCCGGGATAGCTATTTTATTTTTACAGGATACTCTTAATTTAGCGCAAGCGTCTAGAAAAATTCTTACTCCTATTTTGATTTCCGCAACCACTCTCACTGCTATGATGATGGGAGATATTTTAATCAAAGAGCCATATCTTCTTTCGTTTGCGGCTATTTATTCGTTGGCGCTAATGGGCTCTTATATAAAACTAAAGGATAATTTTTCCGTATACAATTCACTTTTACTGAGTTGGCTTAGTTTAATTATAGGCGTTGTAGGCATGATGGCAAGTAAACAATCTCCGGTTGGAATTTATGAGCATATGAATTTAGTTACCTATACTGTATCCTCTCTTCTTGCAACTGTTCTAGCATTTCAATTAATCCCAAATCCGGTTCCTAGAATTCTTTCTTATGTCGAGAGCATACTGGCGAGTATCTGCTTTATCGTTCTTGTGATTCCAATTGAATATAGACCAATTGCTTTTTCTGTTCTGCACCTTGGTCATTTGCTTTTCTTATTCCAATTTAAAGTTGAGAAGTTTTATGAGTATTCCTACCTGACTTTAGGTATTTCTGTTTTATTTTTTCTAAACAATACTAACTTTCCCGGCTCTGGATTAATCACTGACACAAAAGGAATTTTACTCGTTAGCGGATACTCACTATTACTCATCGCACAAACTGTTTATATATTCTTAAACAATACAAAAGAAAGAGATCGTTACCTTTATTATGTTTTGAATTTTCTAATTCTATTCTGGTCAATTCATATTACCGCTCCACTCGAATATGGAAGTCTACTCTTTGCAGTCTTTGTATTTGCAAATGGAATTTTACTCTCTAGATTTGAAATAAAGGAAATTGCGAATTTATACTATTATCCGCTTATACTATCGGTTGTTATTTTCTTATACATGCTATTCACAGATAAGCCAAGTGTGCTAGAGTCAATGAATTACAGAAGTTTTGGACTTGGTCTTATGACTTTATTTTTACTGTTACGCGGTGTGAAAGAAGCAGAAGTTTACAAAGCAAAACAGCCTGACTTTGTTCCACAGAAGTATAGTTTTGAAAGAATTGTGACTTTGCTATTATTCTTGGAATTTATCTTACTGACAATGACTGTAGTTGATGTTAAATGGTGGAGCTTAATCTGGACAATCGAAGCAATGGGCTTTATCGGATACGGTGTATTTAGAAAACAGCCTTTGATTCGTTATGCCGGTATCGGACTAATAGCATTAGCCGTAGCTAAGATTGCTTTCTGGGATTTACAAAACCTAAAAGAAAACACACGCGTTTTAGTTTTAATTTCTATCGGCGGCTTATTCGTAGTAGCCAGCTTCCTGTATGCGAAGTTTAAAGATAGGTTGTTTAAGGAAGAAAATTAAATCTAATTCTTAAGCCTATTCGGGGTTTGAGTTTTTCCCCGCTTGACTGCTTGCTTAACAATATACAAAATGTAAACTACAGTCATACCGATAAATATAAATAAACCGCTTATTAATATTTGTCCTAAATTTTCAGTTATCATTTTAAAATCTCCATCTCATCAGTAATTTCAAAACTAGTAATCAATAAACCTAAGGTTGCTGTAATCAAAAGCACATTTAGGAATATTCCAATAAAAATCCATAAACTTGTATCGTTGCTTCGTATCAATATGACAAGCGAACTTGTTAAGGCAATGATACCAGCTGAAAGAACTTGAATAAGAGTCTTCGTAATTTCCAAAAGTCCTTTTAACTTATCTAATCTCATTTTTATTTCCTTTTCAAAATTTTTACAACTAATAATTAAATTAAATCTAACTTTTAGATTCTTAAACATTCGATAGAACCATGAAAGAAAGATTTTTGTAAGAGTCTTCTATCTATATAGGTCTAAAAAAAAATTTATGTGCGCTGTTTTTTATAAAAAAAATAAAAAGTTTTAATGGACAGGCAGGGATGCCTATCCTACCATTTAAATTTTCTTAGTATTATTTATTACAATTATGAATATAAAGCCTATTTTAAAACTAATACTTCTTTTATCTTTTTCCCAAATCCAAGCAGAGGATTTTCGTATTGTATATAGCTCTTCGCTGACTGGAAATTTGTATTCCTGTATTTGCGGATTAAAACTTTCTGTGGGTCTTGCCAAGAGAGAAACTTTCTTAAGGCAAAGAGGAATTAACCCTTCGAAGGATATACTCGTAGACACAGGAAATTCTTTAGATGTAAAAAGTCCAAAGAATAAAGCAGAAGCAATCTTTCATTCCTTCCAGAAAATGGGTTATGCTTCTGTTGGCTTTGGAACCAATGATTTACAGGAAGAAATTATTCCCGTAGTGGAATTAGACCGTTATCCGCTCCAATCCGCCAATGTGTTTATTAAAAACTTTTTCGGCACTACTAAAATCGGAAAGCCAATAAAGTATATAAAGAAAGGAAATAAGAATATTGGAATTATTTCTTTGACTAGCCCGACCATTCAATACACTCTCTCCGGAAATTTAAAAAGGAAATTTATCATCAAAAGCATTGACTCAACGATTCGCGATCTAATTTCATCGCAGGAAGTGAAAGCGGATACTTATATTATACTGCTTCATGGAACCACAGAAGAGGCTGCAAAGCTTGCTTCTATGGATAAAAAGTTTCTTGTCATCTATGGAGATGAAGCGAACAAAAAGCCAATTCTAAATAAAAGCGGCTACTTAGATATAAACGGTGTTCGTGTCTATTCAACCCTTGATTTGCTCGGAGATAAAATCGGAATTCTAAATCTAACCGAGAACGAAACCGGCTTTACTATCAAATCATCCGAAGTAATTGAAATGAATGTAGACAAACTTTCTGATTCAGAAGAAATTTTATCTGTTATGAAGCAGTATGGTATTAAGCCGGAGTAGATTATTTTACATAGAAGATTTCAATAAAACAAATTCTTCTTTCTTACTTTTTTTTAATGGAACAGCTTTGATTTCTAGACCAAGTCCGCATGCATGGATATAGTCGATTAATGTAGAGATTTTAATATCATTCCGAGATTCAATTCGAGAAACACTCACTTGCGAGAATCCATCCAAATCAGATTGTTTTATTCCAAAATTATTTCTGAGTTCTGCTAATTTTAACTTAAAAATCATTTTATCTGCTTTGGTATATGCCTCTTTAATTTCTTTCTTGGACATGACCGATTCAGCAAAAGAAAAAAAATCTTTTTGTTTTTTCTTTTTTAAATTTTTCATTATTCATAACTCCTTTAAAAACTCAAAATAAATTTTCTGAGCATTCGCAATCATACGTTCATAGAATTTCTTATCTTTAGCCTTATCACCGCCAATAATAAGAAAGATTCTTCGTTTCTGATCGAAAACAAATAGTATTCTATAAGGTCTACCCAATCTGCAAACTCATCTGAAATAATTACTTCTATCACTTTTATAATATAACTTGCACGTTATATTTGTCAAATAGAAAAAATGCATGTAGATTGCTCAAAGATAGTCAACTCTTTAAAACGAAACTGGCTTTACTATCAAATCATCCGAAGTAATTGAAATGAACGTCGATAAACTTTCTGATTCAGAAGAAATTTTATCTGTTATGAAGCAGTATGGAATTAAGCCGGAGTGATTTAATCTACTGCAACCTTTGCCTGGTTCCATTCATTTAAAAATTTATTCGGAATTCCTCGGTTGTAATAAATCGTCTGTTTAGGAATATCGCCAGACAAATCAATACGCGCAAATATTTCGTTAGCCACGTCAGTGCTTTCGTGATTGTGAAAATCGCATATTTTCTCTGAATCCTCAAAAATACAATTAGGAATTTTAATATGGAAAAATAATATTTTTTTTCCCTCTATAAACCTTGTTACAGACAAAAACTTTATTGAATCTGTCTTTTTATGATTTGATTTACATTCAAGGAATTCGCTGTTTTTGAAAAATTTAATTTGGTGTAATTTACCCTTTAAATAAACTATAAGACTATCATCTTCTAAAGTTAAATTATTTTTGCATCCTATACTAGATTGAGAATGAATGAGAATTGAGTTATTGATTGGAAAATTAAATTTTTCTACTTCATTTACAAAAAAATCATCTTCATCATCCTCTGCTATATCATAGAGAATTTTACTTTTTTGAATATAAAATGTTTTATCCTTAATTTGGAAATAAATATTTGCTGCATAATTTCTATCACACTTCCACCCTCGATAATTTTCTCTAATATTTTCATAGACTTGAAATTTTTGAAGCTCATTTTTTTTCATAAATTTTATTCTAGATTTGAATCGCGAATTCCGACTTTCAGTCATTTCTGGAAGCGTGCCTAGTAAGAAATTTGCCATGAATTCATAATTTGTGTTCCCTGAATATACATACCCAATAGTATCTTTATATTTTACTTTGATCCAGTAGCTATTGAATCTAGAAATTTTTTCTTTCTTATCTGTTCTTTCTAAGAATTCCATTTCATCTAGTAAGGGGATAATGGCAATTTTCTTTCCTGACTTAGCAGGACTTTCTCTTAGAACAAGTCCATTAAAAGCTTCCGATTTTAGTTTAATGTATTCTAATTTGTCTTCGACGAAGTAATAAGGAATATACCCCTGCGAAATTCCATAGGTAATCTTTGCCCAGGGAGAAGAGCCATATTTTTCTAAAACGATTTCCTCTTTCTCAATGCTGTTTAATTCTATTTCCTGGTATGGATTTATTTTTTGAATTGTTTTAGATTTCTCTGAAGGCGTTTCTTTTAGTTCTAATTGAAAAGGAGCTATCACATAATGCTTATTAGTCTCTTTCAGTTTTGGTAAAGCCGTTACGCAAAACTCAATGGAAAGGATAATACTGATGGGAATAATAAAGAATTTCGTCATAAATTTATACATATTCTAGGATGAATAATAATTTGCATTCAGTAATTTTTTTTCAAGCAGAGCATCTATCCTCAAAGTCAGTTAAATCATGATCTAGACCTTCTATTTTAATTGTATTATCTTTCATTTTTACTTTGAGTTTTCTTTTTCCATGATCAAACGGACTATCACCAATTAATTGAATCTGAATATCTTCTCCTGTCCAAATATAATTACCATTGTATTCCAAATAACCAGGATTAGCCTCACCACTGGCATTGAATATAGAATACTTAAAAGTTCCGTTTTCTAAAAATACTAGCTTATCAATATTAGCCACTCCTGGCTTAGGTCCATACCAGGTTATCTTAGTAAGAATCTGTTTATTGGTTAAGCCTGCAATTTGATAAAACCTGACATTATTTCTAAGCACTTTTAAATCTGGATCTCTTAGCATCTTTGCTTTATAATATTTATCTCCTGCTACTGCCTTTTCCAGTAAACCCAAAGTATCCGCTTCTGCTGTTTCACATTCTGATTCCATTAATGCGTAAGTGCATGCTAGGTTGTAGTTAGCTTTTGCATCCAGCGGCGAGAGAGAAATAGATTTTTTAAAATACTCTTCTGCTTTTTTATAATCTTTCTTATGTAATGCTGAAATGCCTTTTTTATTTAACTCAGCAATGGTTTCTCCGTAGATCAAAAAAAGTGGCGTTATTAACATTAGGATTATTCTTTTCATTATAATTCTCTGTTCTTAGAATTTATTTAAAATCTTAGTTGTGAATTAAAAATTCAATTATTTATGTATTAGCCTTGCCATAATTGGATTTTTTGGATTGTAGACGATAGTCACATTACGATCTAACGTTAGTTCTATTTCAAGCAGACTTTGCATAAATGAAATTTGACTGCTACCGGACTCCGAATATGTTTTACTCGTTTGAGGAATTGTATATTGTATTGTACAGTGTTTTGATATCGTGGTAGAATTGCCACTCCGTGTGGAAGTTTCCCAAATTTTAATAATTTTTCCTGTAGCTAACTTTCCTTTGAAGAGAAGAATTGTTGAATAGAATAATTCTGAGCAATAAATTAAAAGCCCGGCAGCTGAAAGGTAAAATGAAGTTACACCAATTGCAAATCCAAATACCCAGATAGCAATTAATCTAAAAAATACCGCAGGTTCAGAGAATTTAAAATCTGTATTCTGGAAAAGCAAAACAATAGGGGAAAGTAATAAACCAACAGTTCCTAACACTCCAATGATAAATAATCCAAGAAGCAATGGTCCCACGAACATAGAAAATAAAAAAGTTCTCAAAGGATGAGTAACTATTAGTCTGGGTTCTGCATAACCTTTTAAGTTATAGAGTTTTTCTTTTATCCAATCTTTAAATTCAATTATCATTCCCAAGATTCAGCAAGCTCCATTCCGTTCAGTATAAGATACAGTTTTCTAAAAACATAAATAATGTATTTTTAGGATTTACCACAAAGGTAAAGTAAATAATTACAAAAGATATATTAAAAAGTATGAGAGCCGAAGTGATTGCTTTTGGCTTTCAATATAGGTAAACTTAAGGCTTCTTGCAGTCCATGTTGCGGTCCTTCTAGCGGTTCATCCATACTCACAAAATTCCAAGACTAAAGATGAACTGCAACATGAACCGCAACTTGCACTGCCAGGAAGGGATATGCGTTGTATACAATGACCCATACTTTACTATTACCTGCCTGCTTTAAATCCAAACAAATTCTCTTGCAATCTTAGCTATTTGGAAAAATTTAATCTCAGGAGTAATTATAAATGAGACCATTTAAAGTTTTAGGAATTCAACAAGTTGCAATTGGTAATGAGAGCAAAGACAAACTCAGCAAGTTCTGGGGCGATATCATGGGACTAACAAAAGTCCATACTTACAAAAGTGAAAAGGAAAACGTAGATGAAGATATCTATAGAATCGGAAATGGAGCTTTTGCAGTCGAAGTCGATTTGATGATGCCGATTGATGCAAACAAAAGTCCCAAAGTCCACGATCCAAAATTAAATCATATCGGTCTATGGATTGATGATTTACAAGCCTGCGTCAAATGGCTAACAGAGCAGGGAGTTCGTTTTACTCCAGGTGGAATTCGCAAAGGTGCAGGTGGATTTGATGTTTGCTTTATTCATCCAAAGGGTAATGAAGAGTTTCCGCTTTGCTCGGAAGGCGTGCTTGTCGAACTAGTGCAAGCTCCTGAAGACGTTATAAAAGCTTTTACAAGTATTTCTTAATATTTAAAAACTTGGGATTGTGTAAACGCAAATAAAATATCTCTCACAGAGGTCACAGAGGGTATTGATTTTATTGATCCTTTTCTCTGTGTTCTCAGTGCACTCTGTGAGAAATTCATGCTTTTATACAATCCCCTACTTTATTATAAATTTTCTCCTTGACTATAATATATATCATGGTATATATTTTTTCAGAGGTTAACCCAATGCAAACTGCAAAAGTTTTTATAAACGGACGAAGCCAAGCTGTTAGATTACCAAAAGAATTTCAATTCGCTGGGGATGATGTGCTAATCCAGAAAGTAGGCGATGCAGTTCTTTTAATACCTAATAACAAAGCCTGGAATACATTCTTACAGGGTCTCAATGGCTTCACTGATGATTTTTTGAAAGAAGGAAGAAAACAACCCAAGTCTGACAAACGAGCTAAGCTATAATGTATCTATTGGATACAAATATTTGTATTTTTCTAATTAAAAAGAAAAATCCTCTGCTTTTAGAAACCATACGAAAGAAACAAACTAAGGGATTATATATCTCTTCACTTACAATAGCTGAACTCGAATTTGGAATTCAAAAAAGTCAATTGAAAGAAAAAAATAAAATTGCTCTCATCGGGTTATTGTCAATATTTAAGATTATTGATTTTGATAATAACGATGCCGCAGCTTATGGAATAATTCGTGCAGCACTAGAAAAGTCAGGAACCATTATTGGTAATATTGATATGCTATTAGCCGCTCAAGCTATCGCTCGAAACTTGACTTTTGTTACGAATAATACCAAAGAGTTTAAGAGAGTGCCTAATTTAAAAATTGAGGATTGGAGTAAGTAAAAACAAATCTACACTATTTTAGTTCCAATTTCTGGTAGCGGCTTATCGGTATAATTCTCCCTTATTTTTTTTAATGTATTAACATTTACCTGGCCGGGAGCGCGCGGCTTTCCTACACAACAGTAAGTTGCCATTGAACCAAACCTATCTCCGAATAATCGTAAGTAAACTCCAATTTCTCCCATCGCAATACCAATGATGGTAAAGTCATTGGAAATCATTTTTAAATCATTCAAGAATACTTTTTCCTCTGAAATATTCTTAGGCGTAACTGCAAATTTATAGATACAGCTCTTGCTTTTCTTTTTTGAAATCCAGTGAAGCATTTCTTCTCTGCTAATCGATTTTGAAAAGTCATGATAGGAGTAAATGATTGTATACCTACAATCCTGAATGGAATCAAATATAGAACTTTCCTGGTCTAGCTCTATATCTAGGTAATTTTCTTTTTTATTGAATTGATTTAATACTGGCTCAATGTCCTTGAACTTTATTGAAGTATTAGAAGCTTCACTTGAATCTTTTGGGTTGCGATATGTAAATAGAATCGGCTTTTCTAGCTTATTTAATATGAGAGATAATTCCTCCCGAAGAAAACACGAATCCAAAAGATCCAAGCGGATTTCTAGAATATCCGCTTCTTTGATTGCAGGATTATTATAATCCTTTAGTTCTTCTTCCCCGAGAGTGATTATTATTTTATAGCTCATTATTTTGTTTATTGAATGCTGCCTAATTTTGTCTACTTAACGATTTTATACAGTCACCTCGAACAGTTTCATCGTGAGAGGTCTATTTTGCTTAATAGTATCGTTTTAAGCAAAATAGATTTCTCACACCACCCATTTGCTCAGTCGCAAACCCAGCAGTCAAGTGGTGTTCGAAATGACTATAATAAACATCAACTATGATATTTCTTCTTGTCTTCGATGATTGTTGCAACGACAGAAGGATCGGCTAATGTGGATATGTCGCCGAGCCCATCAAATTCATTAGCTGCAATCTTACGCAGAATCCTACGCATAATTTTACCCGAACGAGTCTTTGGAAGACTTGGTGCCCAGTGGATTACATCGGGACGCGCAATCTTACTGATCATTTTTTCTACCATTGCCAGAAGTTCTCTTTTGAGTTCATCGTTTGTGGTAACTCCATTCTTAACAGTCACATAAACGTAAATACCCTGACCTTTGATATCATGCGGATAACCAACAACTGCCGCTTCTGCTACAGACTTATGAGCTACAAGTGCACTCTCAATTTCTGCTGTTCCGATTCGATGACCGGATACGTTTAATACATCATCCACACGACCGGTTATCCAATAGTATCCGTCCTTATCACGACGCGCTCCATCCCCCGTAAAATACAATCCTTTGAACTGAGAAAAATAAGTAGCTTTAAAACGCTTAGGATCACCGTATACACCTCTCATCATAGAAGGCCATGGTGATTCTATACAAAGATTTCCACTAACTTCCCCTTTATCTGTAATTTTCTTTCCTTCATTATCTACGAGAATTGGTTTAATTCCAAAGAATGGAAGTGTCGCAGAACCGGGCTTAGTCGCAATCGCACCCGGGAGTGGAGTAATTAAAATAGAACCTGTTTCTGTTTGCCAGTAGGTATCGACTATCGGACATTTACCTTTGCCTATATTTTTGTTATACCATTCCCATGCTTCGGGATTAATTGGCTCTCCTACTGTTCCTAAAAGTCGTAACGATTTAAGAGAATGCTTTTCTATGTGAGAAGTTCCTTCCTTGGCTAACGCGCGTATGGCGGTAGGTGCTGTATAAAATACGTTTACACTGTATTTATCAATTACTTCCCAAAATCTTCCTGGATTTGGATAGGTAGGAACTCCTTCAAACATAATAGAGGTTGCTCCATTGGAAAGCGGACCATACAAGATATAGCTATGTCCTGTTATCCACCCGATATCTGCGGTGCACCAAAAAGTATCTTCTGGCTTATGGTCAAATACATAGTGGAAAGTTAAATTAGCACCCAGAAGATAACCAGCCGTTGTATGCATAACTCCTTTTGGCTTACCAGTTGAACCAGAAGTGTAAAGTATAAAGAGTGGATCTTCTGCATCTGCTTTATACGGCTCACAAACACTGGACGAATTTTTTGTTAGATAATGCCACCAATGATCTCTACCTTCTTTCCAGTTTAAATCTGCTTCCATTCCAGTGCGTTTAACAACGATTACGTGCTTTACTTTAGTTTCTGACTTTTCCAAGGCGAGGTCAATGTTCTTTTTAATATCGATAATTTTTCCGCCACGATACCCGCCATCGGAAGTTACAATAAGACTTGGTTTACAATCGTCGATTCTTCCAATCAAAGACTCAGGAGAAAATCCCCCGAATACAATTGAATGAATAGCTCCTATTCGCGTGCATGCAAGAGCTGATATGGCAAGTTCTGGAACCATGGGAAGATAAATTAAAACTCTATCTCCTTTCTTTACTCCTTTTGATTTTAAAACATTTGCAAATTTACAAACTTCTCTATGTAATTCTTGGTAAGTTAAAGTTCTAGATTCTTCTCCACTATCACTTTCCCAAATAAGGGCAGCTTTATTTTTATGAGCAGAATTCAAATGACGATCAATACAGTTGTAGGATACGTTTAATTTGCCTCCTTCAAACCATTTTACTTTTCCCTCTGCAAAGTTTTCGGTTATAATTTTCTTGGGAGGGGTAAACCATGTTAGCCTCTCAGTTTGTTTTTTCCAAAAAGTCTGAGGAGATTTAATAGATTCATTGTATAATTTCTGATACTCTTTTTGGTTTAAGTTCGCTGATTTAATAAATTCTTTGGATGGTTGAATAACTCTTTCTTTTGCCATTTTAAATAACCCGTGATTTTGATATTAGAATAACTGTTAATTCAAAATTGGTATTTTAGGGTCATCTGTCAAGAGTAGAAAAATAATTTGTTAATTTTTAAAAGAAGAAATGAATCACAAACGATTCTATTACTTAATACTATAACTCAAAGAATGGATGGGATTTAATATTGGAGTAATATTCTTCTCCAAATAAAATACTAAATTCTTTTTTCGGTTGGTAGTATAAGTTTGCTTCGTAGAGTATAAAGTTTTCTTCGCCGGTTAACTTCATATTCATCAACATTTTAGAAAGTATTTCTGCTATTCGAGTCACTCTATCAATTTCATTTACTTTCTTAAACGAAGCGAGGGGGAAGTCTTGATTTTGAATTGTATTAATAAAAATATCCGGCATAGCCCACTGCTTCATCACAGAAACTCCCACTTGAATATGATTGAGTGAAAGTTCTCTATTTTCTAAATTGATTAATTCATCTTCTCCCTTTTCAAATGAATTTAGAAGTTTCACATAACTTTCCTGAAAATTTAAAGCTAGAATATTCATTCCCATTTTACGAAAGGAAGATAATAAAAATATTTCCTTATGCTCTTTTGCTTTTCCGAATAGGGAAATTATATCGTGAGAGATGAGTGAGGTTAACGTTGAGAATTCGTAAAGAAATTTTTTAAGAATAGGATTTTGTGATAATTTACCAGTCATATGTCTACGAGCTTGGACGATCACAATATTCTTGATTGTTTTTATTCCGAGAAGAGATATTGCATCGTGTAAAGTTTTCACAGACCCACTTCTGCCATAAAGACTTGAATTGGCAACACGGAGTAAATCTGCACAGAGGGATTTATCTGGATAAAGTAAATTTTCTAATTCATTGATTCCACTGGCTGTATTTGACTCAAATAATAAAATTTTATGAACCGCTCCGGGGATTGGTGGAATAAAAACATCTTTCAGGTGAATCTTTTTTTGATTCTCTCTTGAGTTGATATCAATTGGTTTGTCACTTAAAATTTCTGAAAGTTTTTCTTCTAATTTCTTTTTTAGAAATGGTTTTGTTATATAATAATTAATTCTATTTTTAACAAAATAATCTTCCTGAGTTTTTGTAGATACTATGTAAATAATTTTAATTTCTGGAAATTTAGAATTCAGAGTATGTAAAAATTGAGAACCTTCCCGTCCAAGAATATTCGTGTCTAAAAAAATTATATCGGGAGATGGATTTTGAGAAGAGATATTTTGTAGAATAGAATTGGTATTGTCCGTTTCATTCGTTACTTTGAATGAATTCAAGGTTAAAAATCTTGCGAGAAGCTTTCTCTCTATGTTGGATGGATCGGCAATGATTACTTTGTATTCCGAGCTTGTTTTAGGATTGATTCCAATCAATTTCATATATCATTCTCTTTTTCATTTATAATTTATTTTAGTTTTTCTCTATTTGAATTACAACCATATAACTCCTTTTTTTCAAATTGCAATTATGTTTTTTAAAATTCATTTTTTTTTAGAAAATAAATTAAAGTCCTTACAGAAAAACAAAGTAATCATTTGGTTTCTGTTCTCTAAAAATTTAATTTGCAAAAAAAAAGAAATTCACAGAATAAGGGCTTCGAAATCTTATACTTCCAATGGTAGTTAATGTATGACTCAAAAGAGTAAAGAAACCGAAAAGCAATCCTCTCCCGAATCCCAGTCCTTTTTATCTTCAATAGGTTCCCTCGCGTTTATTATCATTCTAGTGTTTGCTTTTAAATCCTCCATATTGGATGCAAATAATATCCCTTCTGGCTCTATGATTCCAACTCTTAAGATTGGAGATTTTTTATTTGTAAATAAAATGCGTTACTCTCTAAGAATGCCATTTACAGAAAAAGAACTTTATCGCTTTGATGATCCCAAAAGAGGAGACATAGTAACGTTTGCTCCTCCCAATCGTGATAAGATTAGAGCCTTACTAATTGAATTGGGTTTAAGTCCGGAGCTATCAGCTTACATTCCGCCGGCCATAGAAGAAAATTATATCGAGACAAATGCTCCTCAAAAATACTTCGGCTTAGGCAATATGTTCTCTAAGCGATTTGTAAAACGCGTTATCGGTTTACCAGGTGATACAATTCGCCTCAGCCAAAACCAGATGAAATCGAATCGTGGAGATGTTGTAAGTTATACTTTTATTGAATACAAAGAAAAAGGTGCCAGTGGATTCACAAATTACAATCCTCAAATTCATCCTGTTGGAAAAGAGCTTTCTGATCTTGATAATGTAAATGCTATCGGCAAATCACTGTTTGTTGAAAACAAAAGAGATTTTACACATTTCACAATAGAAGGATCTCATGTTGGAAGTTATACCTTTTTCGAGCACTGCTCACGAAGCGGTGGTGTCTGCAAAATTCCTGAAGGCTATTACATGGTTATGGGAGACAACAGGGATGATTCAAGTGATTCCCGATTCTGGGGTTTAGTGAAACGCGAGGATATTCTCGGTAAAGCGCTCATTATTTATTTTTCTATCAACTGGAAAGATTACACCTGTATGTATAAAGCAAGTGTAGAGAATACAGAATCAGATCCCTACCACGAAGAAAAATATGAAAACGAAGAATTATTTAAACACTGCCATGTTTCTGAAATTGATAGATCTATGATGAACGAATCACTGCTTGGATGGCTTGATAGAACTTTACGCTATCGCATCTGGCGCATGGATATTCGCTGGAAACGCATTGGTCGCATTTTAGAGTGAACCTCTGGGAGCTTTCCAGCCTGGGTATTGAGTTTGCATTTATCTTTGTAGGCTCAGTATTACTTGGAAATTACATTGATGAAAAAATAAATACTTCTCCCTGGGGTTTATTGCTGTTTGCCGTTCTTGGATTTTCATTTGCCATCTACTATATTGTCTACCGCGCAAATAAAATTAATTCAGACGATTAAAAACATTTATCTTGCAAGAGGCAAAGTAAAAGTAAACGTGCTCCCTTTTTGAAATTCACTTTTCAGCCAAATAGTTCCGCCCAGTTTTTCTACGAATTCTTTACAAAGAATAAGTCCAAGTCCTGTGCCTTTTTCTTTATCAGTTCCCGGTTTACTAAATTTCGAGTCAATCCGAAATATCTTACCGATATTTTCAGGCTCAATTCCAATGCCTGTATCCTGAATTGATATTTCTAAGAAATCATCCCTTCTGATAGCGGTTACTATTACTTTTCCGTTGTGGGGAGTAAACTTTACTGCATTTGTTAGTAAATTACGCAGAATCGTTTTTATTAATTGTTCATCAGCGTAGACCAAGTCATTATCGATTACATTGTTTTCTATTGTGATGTTTTTAGAAAATGCATTTCCATTAATTACAGATATAGCTTCCACAATGATTTCTTTAATAGAAATATTTTTGCATACGATATTTAGTTCCCCCGTTTGCGACTTTGCCCACTGCATTAAATTTTCTAATAATCCATAGGCTGATTTAGCAGCGGTCTTAATAATTTGGTTGCATTGTAATAGCTCGGGGATCTCTTCTTTTTTATCTTTTAATAATTTAGTTTCTATAACATCCGTTATAGTAAGAATCCCGGAAAATGGATTGCGTAAATCATGGGCAATAATATTAAAAAATTTATCTTTTGTATTATTTAGAATTTTCAATTCTTGCATCTGCTTTTCATTAGCCCGAATCAAAAGTAGATTTTGTATATGAACTTTTAATTTAGCGATTAATTTTTCTTTTACAAATGGTTTGATAAAAAAATCTGATCCGCCGGATTTAAAAATATTTATAATACTTTCTGAATCTGCGACTGCAGTAATAAAAATAAATGGCACATTTACTAAACCTAATTTCTTTTTTACGTGAATACAAAGCTCATCTCCGTTCATCACTGGCATATAATAGTCGGTAAGAACCAAATCAATTTTAGAAGGATCTCTCTCTATTATATCTAGAGCAATCTTACCATTATCCGCTTCTATGACAGAGCATCCCTGTTCAGAAATAATTCGTTTAATAATATCTCTTATTGGTAACGAATCTTCAACTAACAAGACATTAATCCCTTCGAGCAAATTTTTTGGATATAGAATATTTTGCACTGTCTCCAGCAAAAACTCCTTAGTAAATGGCTTTGTAATAAAATCAGTTGTCCCAGCCTCAAAGCCTTTAATTCTACCTTGCATTGTATCATTACTGGTAATAAAGAGAATAGGCGTTATTGTTTTCGAATTCCTCGATTTTTCAATTTCCCTAATTTTTTTACATGCCGCGTATCCATTAGAGCCTGTCATTTCTATATCAAGGGTAATAAGATCGTAGGAGTTTTTCTCAAACAATGAAATTGCTTCTTCTGCGGAAACTGCTTCTGTAACTTGAAAATTCCGTGGCTCTAAAATTGACTTTAGAAACATTCGTATCGTAGCGCTATCGTCTACTATTAATATTTTCATAATTTTCTTATCCTAACTTTTTTAACTTTCTAAGCAAGTAAAATACTTTAAAAGTTCAGTTAATTTAACGACTAACGTTTAACTAGACAAACAATATAGCTACTGTTGCGACAGCAGAGACTAATGGAACTTTAGCGCAAGATTGGACTGCAAACCTAAATTCTAAAATTGTTTCTGGACTTACAATGAATACAAATTATTATTTTGCAGTATTAGTTCAGGATATTTCTTTAAACAAAACTTCTTACAATCTGGTTAATACTTCCACAATAGCCTGTGCTCCAGGAAGTGGAATCTCTGCAGCCGGGTATATTTGGTCTTTAGGATGTCAAAACACAACTTGTAATGCAATCTGTGCTAGCCGTGGAGGAGTTTCTGCAGGATACTCATTCATAGGAGGGTCCACAGCAAATTGTCAGATAATTCTAGACGCAATAGGACTTGGCACTGGTTCTGTATCAGCAAACGTTTGTGCACAGGGTGCAGGTTGTTATATTAATCCAACAAGATATCTTTGCACAAGCCCTGCATTTGATCCCAACTTTTCTAGTCCAACAGATATTAAAGTTTGCTCCTGCGTGAATTAATTTTCTGAAATTAGAATGTAATCCCTAGAATAAAAAACTTCTTTTAATTTTTAGGCTTACTCCATATCTAATGCTTAGAGGACTTAAATGAAAGAAATTAGAACTTTTGGTGAACTAAAAAAAAGTAATTATATAGAGCGAACAATTAAAATGGAAATGGCAGAAAACCTATCTGCTAAACTTCTACGAAAAGAAGTCATTTTTCCTAAAATTCATGGATACGAAGATACAGTAATTCCTCAACTTGTAAACGCGATTCTATCTGGGCATAATATTGTTATGCTCGGTGAAAAAGGTCAGGCAAAAAGTAGAATTATGCGCGCTTTAGTTAACTTACTCGATGATGGCATTCCAATCATCAAAGGAACAGAAATTCCAGAAAGTCCTTTTCATCCTATTACTGCTAAAGGAAAAAAAATCATAAACGAGCAAGGGGATAATACTGAATTAACCTGGCTCACTCGTGAAGAACGTTACGGTGAAAGACTTGCGCCCGGTGCTAGAATCGGTGATATTATTGGGGACTTAGATCCTTCCCGCATAGTGAATGGAGAGCCATTATCTTCTGAAGGTGCAATTCATTTTGGTTTACTTCCCCGCATGAATAGAGGAATATTTGCAGTAAACGAAATGCCTGATTTAGATTATTTGGTTCAAGTGTCTCTTTTTAATATATTAGAAGAAGCTGATATTCAAATCCGTGGAATTCCAATTCGCTTCCCGCTTGACGTTATGGTTTGTTTCACTGCAAACCCTGATGATTATTCTAGAAGTGGAAAAATTATTTCACAATTAAAAGATCGTATTGGTTCTGAAATAAGAACGCATTATCCTAAGACAAGACAAATTGGTCTTGAGATTACAAAGCAAGAACTCAAACTTCCAATCCAAACCCCTGAAATCATTGTCCCTCCCTACATAGAAGAAATCATAGAAGAATTCACGATTCAAGCCAGAAGCTCCCATTTAGTAAATCAAAAATCAGGAGTGAGCGCAAGACTTTCTATCGCAAACTACGAAGTAGCCGTTAGCTCTGCAAGAAAACGTGCATTAAATTTTGGTGAGTCAAAAGGATATGTTCGTCTTACAGATTTAGGAAATATATTTGCATCTTGCTCCGGCAAAATAGAATTAGACCCTTACCGGGACGAAGCAGTCAGCGAATACCAGGTAGTAATAAAACTACTCGATCAAGCGACACGTATTATCTTTGAGGAGTATTTTCCTCCCAAGAAATATGCAGCTAACTTCAATGATATTGCAAAACAAATCTACGCAATGGGTAAATTAGAAATATCCGACCTTATGCCTACCGCAAGTTACCGTGCTCTTTTAAAATCAGTTCCTGCACTTTGGGATTTATTGCATGAAAAGGGAATGGATGGAGAAGATCATTTATTTGTAACTGGAGTTGAGTTTATACTAGAAGGGTTAGCGTCTACTCAGAAGTTATCCCGCCGTAGACTAGGAGAAATATCTACTTTTAAAACAGTAGATGCTTATTAATTTACTCTTTTAAATCCATGAGTAGTCCACGGATACGCTCGAGTTGCTTCAAAAGAGAAAACGCGGAGTTCTGTGGGCTAAGCATAGTAGTTGCAAGAATTTGAATGTTCTCATCTAGAATTTTTACAGTCATAAGAACTTTCTTGTCATTACGACCTCTTTGCTTTGCTTGCGACAAATGAGTATTATTCTTTAAGATTGTATTTGTAATATCTTTTACTAGTTTTTTGTATTCTTGTAAATTTTCTTGATTGGGAGTATTTAAAAATCGTTTTTCCATTTCAGGAAGTCTTTGCCAGAGTTCGTTTATCTCTCTAGTCTCTTCTTTATTGGAAGGAACTATCGACTCTAAAATGGAAAGAAAGGAATTTTCTTTTTCTTTAATTTTTGAAGAACTATCCGATTTAATTCCTTTCGAATTTTTATCTGTAGTTGCTTTTGGTTTGTCTGTATTAATAGAAAATTGCATTAAGGATTAACCGTACACTTGCCTTCGAAGAGAACACCTTCTTCGATATATAATTTTGGAGTAATCACATCACCGTATAATTTACAAGTAGAGAGAAGCACAACTCTTTCAGACGCATACACATTTCCTCTTATCTCTCCACCGGCAACAACAACGCGCGCTCTTATGTCTGTATCGACTACTCCCGTTTTACCAATGATTACTTTTCCATCGGTTTGAATCAGACCTCTGAATCTTCCATCAATACGGATCAGTCCGGATAATTTGAATTCACCGTAAAACTCGGAGCCTTCTCCGATGATACTGTTGACTGAAAATTCTTCTTGTTCTTCGCTCATAATTTATACCTAATTTTGCACCTGGTTTAAAAAGGAATATGGGTTTAATGGATTTGTCCCAACATGCACCTCATAATGCAAGTGGAATATAGAACTACCAGAAGTTTTTCCAACATAACCGAGAACATCACCCTTCGAAACCATTTCGCCTTTCTTTACTTGTAATCTTTCTAAATTTGAATAGATTGTCCGCCATCCATACTTATGCGAAATCTTTAAATAATAACCAGTTGATTCAGTGTAACCTGTTTCATAAATTTCTCCCGGGGCAGTTGCAACAACTTCCGTTCCAGGAAATGTTCCAATATCAATTCCGTTATTGATTACTTCGCGTCCTGTAATAGAGGAAAAATATTTTCCAAATGGAAAAAGAATATAACCACGTGTAGGCCAGAGAGAAGGCGTGTTTTTGATAATGGATTTTCTTTGCTTGATTGTTTTAATAATTTCTTTAGTTAACTCAGCTGATTTTTTTAAATGATAAATATCTGACTTCAATGTATATGTCTCGGGAATAATGTCAGACTTGGTATCAAAAACTCCAAGGGGTAATTTCGATTTGTCGCTCATCCCTACTTTTGATGGATCACCACCAAGTTTGATATAAAGTCTAGAAACTCTCTGGTAATAATAATCACTTATATCATGAAGTAGATTCATTTCTGATTTTAATTTTAAAGATTGCTTTTGATAGTCTCCACTTGAAATTTCTAACTCTTCCATTTCATGCACCCGTCCACTGTAGCCTAAAACAATTACAGCAGAGCCAAATACAACAAATGCAATCGCTAAAAAAAATAGAGTGATAGATTTGTATGTTATGCTAATTTTATAACTCGGTCTATCGTTGTGAGGAATAACCATCACAGTGAGAAATTCTTTTCTCTTTTTTATAATTCGATCTTTTGAACGAATTATAAACATTTTCAAATTGTTAAATTCTTCTAGAATTTTCTTTGAAACAGTTTTGAAATATACTTTTAAATTAAACTTCACTATTAAATCCAAAATGGGGTTGTGTAAAAACAGAGAAAATATCTCTCACAAAGCACACAGAGGTCACAAAGAGTATTGACACATTCGATAAACTCAGCGCAGGTTTTATTGATTCTTTTCTCTGTGTTCTCAGTGCGCTCTGTGAGAAATTCATGCTTTTACACAACCCCCTAAGAGTGGTTATTTTACTTTTACGTCGCGTAATTTTAAATTGTCGCGATTTAAGACTCGTATAGACACGCCTGAATTATCAGGTGATCTTTTGGTGAGGTAAATTTTATTTTTCTTAAATGCTATTTCGCAATCTGGATTAATTGGATCACTACTTCTCATTTCAAAAGTTAAATCTTCTTTAAATTGAGCAAGATAGTATTTTCCATCTTTAAATTCTACTGCATAGATTTTACCGCTTTGTTCTTTAACAAAGGACCGCCAAAAGATTATTTCGGGAGTTTGTTTAATTAGTTTTAAATTTTCTTTATCGAGTAGCGCAAGATGGTGAGTATCCGTTCCAATGATATCATTTTCTTTGAAACTCATCACAATAACGCCAGTTCCAAGTTCTTTAAATTCTTTTCCACAAACTTTCTTAAATGGACTCTGGAAGAGCTCATCATCATTTTCTGTGTCAACCGCCCACATCTCAGAGCTATAATGACCTTCTGCCAAAAATTCTTTTACTTTTAAGAAAACGATTTTTTCTCCAACAACGTTTTCACTGTTCTCAACTTTGTCTTTTTCCTTTGCTTTAAGTTCAGTTAACTCCTGCGCCATCTTTTTAATTTCAGTTTTTGTAGTAGGTAATTTCTCTTCTACTTTTTTCGCTGGAGGGGTTACAACTTTAGCGGGCTCTTTTTTTGGCTCTTCGGCTTTAGTTTCTTTTACCGGTTCTTTTGCTGGAGCTTTTTTTTCGACTACAGTCTCAACTGGTTTAGTTTCTTTAGCTGGCTCTTTTGCAGGAGTTTTCTTTTCTTCTACTACTTCTACTTTCTTTACTTCTTTAGCTACGACAGTTTTTTCTTCTGTTTTTGTTTCCTTGGCGGGTTCTTTCGCTACCGGCTTATCGTTATTAACCGTTTTAGTAGATTCCGTCTTTGCTTCGTTTATTACAACGGCTTTTGCTGGTTCTTTTTTAGGCTCTTCTGCTTTGGTTTCCTTTACAGGTTCTTTCGCGGGATATTTTTTTTCTACAACAGTCTCTACTGTTTTGGATTCTTTCGCAGGTTCCTTTGCAGGAGTTTTCTTTTCTTCGACCAGTTCTACTTTTTTGGTTTCTTTAGCTACGACAGTCTTCTCTTCTGTTTTTGCTTCCTTAGCTGGCTCTTTCGCTACCGGCTTATCGTTATTAACCGTTTTAGTAGATTCAGTTTTTGTTTCGTTTATTACAACAGCTTTTGCTGGTTCTTTTTTAGGCTCTTCCGCTTTGGTTTCTTTTACAGGTTCTTTCGCGGGAGTATTTTTTTCTTCAGTTACTTCTGTCGTCTTTGCATCTTTTACGGATTCTTTTATAGGAATTTTCTTTTCTTCGACAACAATTGTCTTTTCTTCTTTTGCAGGCTTATCATTTACAACGGTTTTAGTATCCTTTGCTGTCTTCTTATCATCTGTCGGTTTCTTTGTGTTATCCGCAACTGGCTTATCTTTCGCAGGTTGTTTTGCAGGATCTGCTTTGTCTTTCTTAATTACAGTTTTTGCTTCGTTTGAATTACTATCTTTCGTTTTTTCTGGTTGCTTGCCATCTGATTCAGATATGCTGATTGTTTTTTCTTTTTCAATCACCCGGTTTTCGATGACTTTTTTTTCTTCTTTGATAATTGCTTCATCTGTCTTTGGAGTTTTTTTCTCATCAACTGTCTTACTTGTATTTGTAATATTTTCTTTAGACATATCAGAGCTTGGAATTTTTGCCTTGGTTGGTTTTATCTTTTCTCGCTCAATAACAGGATTTTTTTCAACAGTAGAAGGCTCTTTTTTTTCATCCGTTTTATTTTCTGTTTTGTTTTCTGTGATTGTAGGAGTCTTTGCATCTACTGAAGCTTTGATTGGAATTACGATTTGCGTATTGCCCGGCCAGTCGTTAAATTTCTTCCCAATTCCAACTTTGTTTTTATTTAAAGCGGCTACTAATGATTTTGTGTAACGCTTTTTTATGCGATCAAGCTTCTGACGATTCTGTGCGTTGTAATATAAAACTTCCATTACAAGAACATCCGCATTTTTTTCAGTGTATTCAAATGAATTCTGAATATAGGCATTTAAAATTCTTTTGATAGAATTGATATGCCCATAGGTAGCATTTTTATTTAAAACTAAAATATCTCCGCCAAACTTGCCCTTCTCATCAGAATAAAATCTCTGTAGAGTAAATCCTTTGTAGTTGATTGGTTTATCTGTTTCAATGACAAGGTCATGCAGTCCTTTTCCAATTTCTGCTTCCATGGCTTTCATTTCAGGAGTAGCAAATTTATCAGAACGATTTTCAAACTTTGTGTAAGGGGCTTTTCGAATTTCTTCTTCTCCCAACACCACTTTTGATTGAGCCGAGATAGAGATTTGAATTAGAAACGAGAGGGCAAATAAATAAATTAATTTCATAAATGAATTCTTTTCCTATTTGTATAATCTTAGATTGCAAGCAGAGTGCAATCTTTTTTCTTATGAGTGTTTGTTAGAAGTAAAATCTTTTCCTGTTGACATAACTAATTCATAGAAATTACTTTAAGCTATGAGTGAGATATTAGACAAAATAAAAAAAGCAGTTTCCATTGAAGTAGATGCCATTAAACATTTTCAAGAAACTTTAGACCCAAACTTTGAAGAGGCTGTTAAATTAATCCTGAATTCAAATGGAAAAGTAATTGTTACGGGAGTTGGAAAGTCAGGAGACATAGCTAAGAAAATATCCTCCACATTAAGTTCCACAGGGACACCGGCAATTTTTCTACACCCAACAGATTCTGCACATGGAGATGCAGGACTTATCGCAAAAGAAGATGTTGTAATCGCCATTGGCAAAAGTGGAGAAAGCGATGAACTAATAGCACTTATCCCCACTATCAAAAAAATAGGTGCAAAGCTAATAGGAATTACTGCAAATTCAAAATCTAAACTCGCACTCGCATGTGATGTAACACTCATTACCCCCATTCTACAGGAAGCCTGCCCTCTTGCTCTGGCTCCAACTTCAAGCACAACAATTGCTTTAATTGCAGGGGATGCAATTGCAATGGCTTTAATGGAATTAAAAAACTTTCAAGCAGATGACTTTGCTCTGTATCACCCAGCAGGAAGGCTCGGAAAAAGACTGAGCCTGGATATTGAAGATGTTATGCGCTCCGGAGAGAATAATGCGGTCGTTAAGCCGGATGCAGATTTAGTAACCATTCTAAATGAAATCACAACTAAAAGACTAGGAGCTGTCGGCGTTGTTGATGATAATCAAATTCTAATTGGATTTATCACGGACTTTGATATAAGAAAATCATTAGTGCAGGGCTCTCTCACAAAAGAAAAAACAGCACGCGAAATCATGAATCCAAATCCAAGCTCATTCCCATTGGGAATGAAGGCATACGATGTGTTAGTCGCAATGGAAGAAAGAACTCGCCCCATTTCAGTTGCACCAATTACGGACAAAGAAAATCATCTTGTTGGAATTGTATTGATTCACGACTTGCTACAGAAAGGTTTATAATATTTAAATGATGCGGATAACAATAATCATTCTCAAATTAAGCAAATAATTTTTCATTTCACTTTAGTATTTTTAAATGAATCTACTTGCTCATTTTAAAAATAGTGATATAGTCTTGGCATGAAAAATTCGAATGAACAACTTTCTTATTTAGATGAATCACAAATAGACTTCACAAAACCAGTAGAAATTGCAAAAGACATTTTTTGGGTTGGCATATATTTAGAAAATGATCCATTCCAATGCCATCCATATTTGATCTTAAATCAAGACGAGACAATTCTTGTAGATCCAGGCTCAATGCTACAAATTGATCGAATCATAGAAAAAATTAATATGGCCTGTGATATGAAGGACATAAAGTATATTATCCTCCATCACCAGGATCCTGATTTATGTGCCGCAGTTCCTACAATCGAAAAATTAATCAACCGTGAGGACTTACTCATTGTTACCCACAGCAGGATGTCTGTATTGGTCAAGCATTATGGAATTAAAGCAGGATACTATAACATTGATCATGAAAAGTTTATTCTAAAAACCAAGTATCGTGATTTACAATTTTATACAACGCCTTACTGTCATTCGCCCGGCGCATTTGTAACCTATGACGAAAAAACAAAAGTATTATTTTCAAGTGATATTTTCGGAGGTTTAGAAGACTCGTGGCATTTTTATGCTGACGAGAATTATTTTTCTGAAATCGAAGGCTTTCATATGGCATATATGCCAAGCAGGGATATTGTAAATTATGCGCTGGGTAAAATAGAAGCATTAGATATAAATCTTATCGCACCGCAACATGGCTCCATAATTCGTAAAGAATTGATCAAACCTCTAATTGAAAAAATGAAGCTAATGAATTGTGGCTTATACATTGATAGAAAATATTCCAATGACTTACAGAGAACAATCGAAAAGTTAAATAACCTGCAAACTGAATTTACTGTTTCACTCGATGAAATCAAAACACTCAAGCGCCAACAGGATGGTGACTATTTTCTAACAAGCTTATTAATGAAGCCTTTACTGGTGGATTACAATAAGAGCAAAACTGTGAGTAGCCACAGTGTTATCATTCAGAAAAAATCTTTTCTCTTTAAAAATAAACACTACCAACTCGGTGGGGATCTCTGTATTTCTGCAAACTTAAACTTTAAAGAAGAAAGTTGGACACTATTTTTTAACGGTGATGCAATGGGAAAATCTGTCCAGGGAGCTGGAGGCGCTGTTGTGATGGGAACTGTTCTAAATTCAATTCTATCCAGATCAGATGGACATTCAATTACAAACCTAACACCAGAAGAATGGCTGACAGATGCATACAACGAGATTCAAACTATATTTCTATCTTTCGATGGAGCGATGATGGTATCCGGAATAATCGGAATGATAAATGATGCGACAGGCGAAATGCTCTTTATCAACGCAGAGCATCCTTTTTTAATTTTATATCGAGATGGAAAGGCTACATTTATTGAAACAGAATTATTCTTAAGAAAGTTTGGAAGCCCTTCCGAGTTTAAACTCAAGATTCAAAAATTTCAATTACTGCCGGGAGACATTGTATTTGCCGGAAGTGATGGAAAGGATGATATAGATTTATCCCCTGGCTCCGAACTTCCAGTGGTTAACCAGGATAATACGCTAATACTTCGAATTATTGAAAAAGGAGAAAGTAATCTTAAAAAAATTGTAAACTACATTTATAAAGCCGGGGATGTAATTGATGATCTTTCGCTTTGTAGAATTGGTTTTCAAGAAAAACCAAATACTAAGAATTCAAATCAAGACATTACAGAAGATATGATTTACTGGATACAAATTTCCAATCATATTAAAAATAAAAATTATCAAAAAGCATTAGACCTGCTCGAAGGTCCTTCCGAAAAACAATCTCCAGAAACTCTATTTAGCCGCGGTTACTGCCTTGTAAAAGAAAGACGTTATTTAAAATCTTTGAAATATCTAACAAGAGCGATTAAGAAAAAACCAAACTATTTTCATGCGCTGAAATATGCGGGGATTGCTCATTATAAACTTGATAATTTAAATCGATGCCAGACTTATTGGCAACATGCATTGCAAATAAAAAATGATGATCGATTGATTAATAAGTATTATCCGGAAGTTATTGAGCGAACTTTAAAACAAAAAGTTCTGCTGGGAAGAAAACAATTAGTAGAAGAATTAAATTAAGAAATGACTACTTTGGATTAGCCTCACTCCATTTCGAAAAAAAATTTCGAAGATCAGCTAGATGAACAGGCTTGGTTAAGTAATCATCAAAGCCGTGTCCTAAGATTCTCTCTCTTTCTCCGATCAGGGCATGAGCGGTTAATGCCACAACAAAAATTGATTTGTATTTTGTATCTGATTTTATTCGGATGGTAGCTTCTATTCCATCCATCTCCGGCATTTCAACATCCATTAAAATGATATCATACTTTTTTTCTTTTAACTTTTCTAAAACTTCCACCCCGTTTGATACGATATCCGCCTTTACATTTATTTTTCCGAGTAAGGCTATTACTATTTTCTGGTTTAATTCGTTATCTTCGGCTATTAATATTCTTATATCTTTTCGAATGTTAGCTGTGGAAATTTTTGAATTCTCTTTTTTTTCTACAAAGTTTTGAACTATATTAGCTTTGATTGTAAAAATAAATTTTGATCCTTTACCGGATTCACTTTCGACTTTTATTTCTCCTTCCATCATTTCTACCAATCTCTTTGTAATTGCAAGTCCAAGTCCTGTGCCTCCATACTTTCTTGTGGTGCTTGCATCTAATTGTGAAAATGAATCGAAAAGAGAATTTTTTTTATTCTTATCAATTCCAATTCCTGTATCTTCTACTGTAAATTCCAATGTATACTTTGCATTTTCAACATTGACAATTCTTTGGCTAATCTCTATTCCCCCCACACTTGTAAACTTTACAGCATTACTAAGCAAATTTAAAAAGATTTGTCTAATTCTTACTGGGTCACCTTCAAAGAATTCAGGTATTTTTACTTCCTCTTTTAGTTTTATATATAAATTTTTCTTATCAGCATTAAAGCGGATAATTGATATTACATCTAATATAATTTGATTTATTTTTACTGGAATCTTTTCCAGTTCTATTTTGTTTGCTTCTATTTTAGAAAAATCTAATATATCGTTTATAATGACTAATAAATTTTCTGCGCTGATTCGAATGGAATCCAAATAATCTTTATTTTCATCCGAGATATTATCTAATGAGATTAATTGGAGACTTCCCAAAATACCATTCATTGGAGTTCGAATTTCATGACTCATATTTGCGAGAAATAAACTCTTCGCGCGGTTTGCGGACTCTGCTTGTATTCTAGCTTCTTCTAATTGAGAGGTTCTTTCTTTAACTTTACCTTCTAAGTTCTCAAAGAAAAGTTTTAAATCTTGCGCCATTTTTAAAAATGATCTTGATAGTTCTCCTACTTCATCTTTTCGATTCAGGCTTGAAATATTTTCTAGATCAATCTCGCTAAATTGATGCAAAGAAAGATTTTTTGAAACAGAATTCAATTGTTCTATAGGAGAAATAATCCATCTGGCAGTGAAAATTCCAATTACAATCATGAATACAATTGCAAACAATACAATGACGGAAATAATTCGGTTACTTGTTTTAATTTTATTTAAAAAATCAGATTCAGGAAAAATGGAAACCATATACCAATGAAGATTTTCCTCTGAAATTTTTGAAACTTGAATCCAATAAACTTCTCCATTATGCTCAACAGATACATATTTTCTTTCTTCGGACTCAAGCAGGTCTTTGATTTGAAGTCCAACTTTCGTCAATAATTCATTGCCTGAATCACTCATTTTGGTAATCTCGAAATTGTTCCCTTCTAATATATTTACCGTCTGAATATTATTTGATGATGCCAATATTTCTGCTTTGTTATTAATGATATATACTTCCGAATGAGCGCTTATCGTATTTCTTTTTAAGAAATTTGATATATTAGACAAAACAACATTAACCCCTGTCACACCCATAAATTCCTGTCTTCCATTGAACACAGAAGAGAATATAGTAATTCCAAGCAAACCAGTATTAGCCTGAACAAACATTTTACTAATTAAAATTTTATTCGGATTAACCAGTGCTTCTTTAAACCAGGGTCTCTCTAAAGTTTTATATTCCTGAGTTTTAACCAGATAATCTTTTCTTCCTTCTTGGTTTAATTTATAAAAATAGCGAATATTTTTAAAATCAGTTTCTCGATAAACAAAATCTTCATTTTGTCTTTCTATTCCATGTAGGATTCCATTTTTTTCTGCATAAAAAATATCATTTATGTCAGTATAATTTTTTATTTGCTCTAAGAAGTATTGTGGGTAATCAATATTTTGCGTTTCATTAAAAAGTCCATATTGGATTGTTTGAGAATTTGTTCGGATTAAATTTTTAGAATTTACAAAATAAGCTTTAATAAATTCATTTGTTCGATACTGAATTTGCTCTTGTATTTTATTTGTTAGTTCAAAGGCAATATTTTGCGTATTAATATAAAGGAACAGCCAGACAAGCGCAATGGTAAATACTATTTCAAGTAAAAAGGGAATTATAATCTGCTCTCTTAAAGCAAATCTATACGGAACCATTGAAAAAATTCTTTTAATGTAATTCATTTTATACTTTGAAACTATTCTATTGAATTACTATTCTGAAATACTTTATAACTTCAACTTCTTTACAAAGTTTAATAGCTTATTGCGTATAAATTCATCTTCTTCTTTTTGAATGACTTCAATTAACTCTGATTTGCCGTCCAAAGTTTCTGTTTCCTTTATATTAGCAGTTGGTTTATATTGAAGATTTCCAATTTGAATTTCAATTTTTTTAAGCAATTGCTTTTGAAATATTTTATTTGCTGCTTTTAAGATTGGCTCTTTGATAAAACCAATTTCCATTTTATAGGCTGAGTGTGAAACTCGTATATATAAAATTTCCCTTTCTACTTTAATTGGTTGGGCTTGATTGACATAAACAGGTCCAATAATATCTTTCCAGTTTTCTTTAACTTGATTGAGTATAACGGAATTTAAAAGGGATTCCTTGTCGTATCCAATTTGATGAACAAGGGATTCTAAATCAGTTAGATTTACTTTGTGGATTTCAGACATAGTTTCAACTAAGCTCGGAAATGTTTCCATCTTGAATTACAAAAACCTGTTTTGCTTCTTCTAAGTTTCCGAGGTAATCTTGAATACCCTCTAAGTCTGTAGTCGTAAAAAAAGCCTGACCACAATCTATGATGAGATTCACAAAGTATTCTCTGCGTTTCACATCAAGCTCGCGGATAACGTCATCAATTAATAGGATTGGAGCTTCGCCAATTTGGTTCTGGATGAATTTGAATTGTGAAGTTTTAAGGGCAATAACGGTGCTTCTTTTTTGTCCCTGTGATCCAAATTCTATAATGTCTTTGCCATTAGCCCCTACAAAAATACCATCGCGGTGAATTCCAACAGAAGTATAACCTAAATGTGTATCCCGTGAAACTCGCTCGGCAAGTTTTTTCGCATACTCATCGTTATTCGCTACATTAGGTTTATAGACTACTTCAAATTTGTCTTTTTCTCCGCTGAGTTTGGCAAGATTTTCTTTATAAATTTGATTAATGATCTCAATGACGCGTGCTCTTTCTTTTGCAATCTCAACACCTTTTTTTACAAGCATTTGATCCCAGGGAGCAAGCTCGGACTGCGAAAAATCTTTTTTCTTCAGAAGTGTATTTCTATGTTTTAGAATTTTATTATAATCTAAAATGTTTGCAAAATAACTTCGATTAACCGTTGAAATAAAACTATCAATGAAACGTCTCCTCTCAGACGGACCACCATCAATTATTTTTAAATCTACGGGAGAGAATACAACAGCTTTTAATTCACCTATGATATCCTGCTTCTTTTGAATAATTTCGCCGTTTAATTTTACTTTGCGTTTTAAAGAATCAGCTTTGCTATAACCAATCTCGATTGTCTTGTTCATTTCTTCTGAAACAAGATCGCCTTTGATATAATAAAAATTTGAATTCCAATTCACAAGTTCTTCGTCTGAATTATCACGAAAACTTTTTAAAGTAGCAAATTGATTGATTGCTTCAATAATATTTGTTTTGCCAGCTCCATTTTCTCCAATGAAGAAAACTAATTTGGCTTTGAAGTTTAATTGAACTTCCGCATGGCTGCGGAAGTTTTGTAGTTTTAGTTTAGTGAGAAACATTGATTTGCTTGCTGTGTGTCAAGCTGTCATTCAGGGTATTACCCCAGTCACCTCTCACGGCGCAAACTCGGATGACGCTAGTTCGAAATGACAGTTTAAAATTTACAGCTTCATCGGCATAATAACAGAGATGTATTGTGCGTCCGATGGATCCTTGAAGACAGCAGGAGAATTTGAGCTAGAAAATTCCATGATGATTTCTGGATCGTCAATAGATTTAATTACGTCAGCAAGATAATCACCTTTAAACGCTATTGAAGTTTCTTCTCCTTTGTATTCTACCGGTATACTTACATTAACCTCTGTTGAGCCGGGAGTAGAAGAATTGATATGAAGTAGGTTTCCAGAAAAAGTCATTCTGATTTGTCTAGATGGCTCTTCGGCAGCAATGAGAGCTTGTCTTAATGCAACTTGTAATTCGTCTTTGTTAATGCGAACAGAGTTCTTTGATTCTTTAGGAATAACAGCTTCGTAGTCTGGATAGTTTCCATCAATTAATTTGCAGAGTAATTCCACATTTCCAATCTTCAGGTAAATCTGATTATCCACAATTCCAATTTTTCCGGAATCATTGGAATCAATCATCTTCATAATTTCTTTGATTGCTTTGTGGGGGATAATAACGCCTTTGCTGAATGGAAGAGAATTTGGAATCACTCGGTCAATTTTCGCTAAACGTCTACCGTCAGTTCCTACAAAAGAAATTTTTCCTTCGCTAGAAGTTACATAAAGACCGTTGAATACAAATCTAGTATCTTCCAGTGCTACTGAGTAAGAAGTCTTCTTAATCATTTCAGAAATAGTAAAACATGGAAAATCAACAACAAGAGAATCATCAACTTTGGAAATGGTTTTAATTTCTTCGCCTTCAATTCCATTGATATTCATTTTGAAGTCTTTCTTTTTTTCAGAGTCGGTGATAACTGTGCTAACAGTTCCTTCTGCATCCGGGTTATGCGCAATTAAAGCTTCTGGAAAATTAATTGTCTTGAAAGTATTGCTAAGTTGCTTTGCGGGAATGGATGTTAATCCAGGCTCCAATGTATCTGCACTTACAGATGTCTTAATAGAAATTTCTAAATCAGTAGCGGATAAGTATACTTTGCCGTCTTCAGCTTCGACTTTGATATTAGAAAGTATCGACTTTATTTCCCTTACAGTGATAACCCCTTCCACAGAACTAATCGCTTTTTGAAAATCAGATGTTTTAACTTTAAATTTCATGTCTTACTCCCTATCATATTATAAATATATATTAATTGCTGTGATTGTTGTACCCGTAAATAAGTAGATAACTTAAAAGCAGCGTGTTTTTATAAGGAATATGTCGCATTGTTTTTTGAAAATAACTTTTTTTGTTTTCTACAGAAAGATTCCTTATGGTAAGAATTGAAGTTACATAATAAATTATTATGTCTTATTTACATTTGTTTAAAACTTACTTATGTCTTATTGACATTTTTGTGACATAATAAATCTGTATATGTCTCATTAAAAGTATAAGTTTTTTATTACTAAAATATTACGTTTTGGTCTGATATCTGCATATTTATTTTCTGCGAATAGGATTTGGGAGAGAATGATTATTTTTCTAACACTCAGCCTATTTCTAAATCCGTAAAATACTTATTTATTAAGCAAAAATGTTCGCTTAATATTTCTTTATTTATTTTTTTTTACGAATTTATTTCTAATTCGGCAAACCGGGTTTATTGTGTAATTTTTATAAATAGAAAGCTGCAACTTAAAATCAAATAGAGGAAAAAAATGGCAAATACATCTATCAGTTCACAACTTATCGATGCAACAACAAAGATAGTAAATATTCTAAGACAAATTAAAGACATCAACAGCACAACCAAACTAATTGCAATAAATGCTGCAATCGAGTCTTCTAGGTCTGCACAATTAGCGGATAACTTTTCTTCTTTATCCGAGCAGGTAAGAACTCTCTCGACTCGTTCAGAAGAATCTTTCAGCGAGATACAAGTCTTGATAGAAAATTTAAGAATTTGTTGTGCTAAAGCCATCGCAGTCCGTCTTGCGGATTTATCTATAGACATCATCGATAAAATTGATAGAAATTTATTTGAGCGTAATTGCGACTGTCAGGCCTGGGCAACTTTTGAGGATAATGTCAACGCTTGCTTAACTGGCAATGGATTCGATGCTAGTAATCTTTTAAATAATCTTGTAAATGTATACGAGGTTTATCATGATATATTTTTATTAAACAAGGATGGATATGTCATTGCAACAGGAAAGAATCCTCATTTAGTAGGACAGAATCAATCCGGTCGTAGTTGGTTTCGCGAAGTTATCCGCTCTAATTCTGTTCATGTAACGGATATGTATTTTTCTGAGTCCGTGGGGAATTATACTGTTAGCTACTCGGCTCCCGTTAGAGATCAAAACAAAAATATAATCGGAGTTCTAACAACTCGCTTTAATTGGGACTTTGTTTATGACATCATTGAAAAAGTAAAACTCGAAAAACATTGTAAGATATTTTTAATTTCATCTTTTGGAACAATTATTTCTTCCAAGCATATGTATGATATTTTGAGGGATAATCTTTTATGGCTTGGAGCAGGTGAAAGCGCTATTCAAGGTCATAGGGGTTACAGCATAGAAACCGCTCGCAATGGTCAGTGGAAAGCATACGGATATTCTAGAACAAAAGGATACAACGCATATGCCGGTAAAGGTTGGTCTGTAATTGTAGATGAGCCAATCCAATTAGAAAATCCAAGGGTTATCATTGAATCTTTTCCAGAGACAAATGAAAATAAAATTGGAACTAGATCAAGAGCTCACTCGGAGGATGTAAACAATCAGCTACTTCAGATTACCCACCAGCTTGGTGAATCGATTGAATCCATAAATAAAATTAATAATGTTACTACTACTCTAGCTTTAAATGCTGCGATTCGTGCTGATAGAGCGGGAGATCAAGGTCGCGCCTTCTCCGTATTAGCCGAAGAAGTAAGAGCCTTTTCCCAGAAGTCAGATCAATTAACAGAAGAAATTAATTCTACTCTTGATTCATTAAATCAAGTTGTGAGAGAAACAGTTTCTACACGTCTCGCGGATGCCGCATTTGACACGATTGATAAAGTTGACCGAAATCTTTTTGAAAGAAATTGCGACGTCCAAGCGTGGACAACATTTGATGAAGTAATTAACTGTGCTGAGTCAGGAATGAATCGAGACGAAACTTGCGCACTTCTAAAAGACCTACACGGAATCTATGAAGTGTATTATGATATTTATCTTCTAAATCAAAAAGGCATTGTTTGTGCAGCTGCGATCAGACAGGATTTAATTGGTCAAGATCAATCTGATAGAGATTGGTTCCAGCAAGCAATTCAAGGCTACGTCACAGTAACCGATATGTATAAGTCTGATACCATCGGAGTTCATACAGTTACTTACTGTGCGCCTGTAAAAAATAAAATGGGGCAAATCGTGGGTGTCCTCACAACGAGATTCAATTGGAATTTTATAATGGATATTATCAATGCGACCCAAGTTTACAGTGATTGCAAAGTATACCTATTAAACTCTGCCGGTCATGTGATAGCCTCGCAGGATAATCGAGAAATCCTCAAAAAAGATTTTAGTAAGTTTGAAGCATTTAAACTCGCAATGGAAGGAGGAAATGGATTTATCGTAGAGCGAGATTCTGATTCGAATAATATCTATTTGGTCGGGTATTCTAGAACAGAAGGATATAATAAGTATCAGGGCAAGGGTTGGTGTGTGTTGATTTTACAACAAAAACGTTTTGAATAACTAGCGGGTAATCTCAAATGTCCAATGAATTAACTATTAATCCAGCAGAGTCAACTACTGTTCTCGAAAATAAGCAATTTGTATTTCTCTACGGTGCTGCCTATTTTTCCATTCAACTCACCAGTGTAATAGAAGTTTATGATTCCCCGGATGTAAAAGATTTACCCTGGGAAGAAATTGGACTTCGTGGTATGATTCAATACCGCGGAATTCCAATTCCAGTAATCGATCCAATTGCAATTGCAAATTTAAAATCTGACAAAAAAAATCGTCCCATAAAAACTGTTGTTATCTTCGAAAAAGATAATTGCAAAATTGCACTTGCCGTTGATAAATTTTATAATATAATTCCTGAGCCAGAAAAAGATTCAGAAGATTTTCAGGAAGATTCTTTAGAAAGTTTCATTATTGGTTTTTCTATGTTAGCCGACAAACCACTTGTTATTTTAAATGAAGAAAAAATCACAAAGCATTATAGAAAGATTTTTACAAAACAAGTTTCTTTAAAATCTAACCAAAAAGAAGAGACTTTTGTTTCGACCAAACAACAAGTTCTGGAAAAATTTATTTTTTTCACGATTGGGGAAGTAAATTTCGGCGTTCCAATTAAAGAAGTCCTGGAAGTATTAGAAAGTTTAGATGTTACTCCTTTATTTAAAGTCGTTCCTGTTTTACGCGGGCTTATAAACTTAAGAGGAAAAGTAATTCCCTGTATGGATATCTCCACATACTTAGGATTATCCGCTCGTAGTCTGAATGAAAATACTAAATTTGTAATTTTACAAAGTGGTGGAGCTGAGATTGCACTTTGTGTAGATTCAGTTTCTAAAATGAAAGAAGTCGACAATGCTTTGATCCAATCAAACGAAGGTGTTTTGAGCGGACCGATTAGTGAATATGCGACTGGAATTTTACAGTTACAAAAACAAACTCTACTTATGATTTCAGCCAAGAACTTAGTAGACTCGAGTGATTTACGTGGATATTTTTCATCGGAGGTGCAGTAATGTATTCTGAAGAAATTTTAACAATCTGGCAAGAAGATAAAAATCCAGAAAATCCATTGATCGAAGCACAGAGTCGAAATCTATTTAAGCAATTCATTGTTCAATCTCTCAGTGAAGTGCAATCGATATTAGCCATTGTAAATGGTCTTGAGATAAGTAAAAATAAACAGGGAGACTTAGATACCGCCTATCGTAAAAATCATACTATTCTTGGATTTGCGAAAATTTTACGCATTCAAAAAATGATTCATCTAACTTCTATTTTAGATTTTATTTTTGATTTTGCTAGAAAAGAAAACTCTGTTTCTAAATACTCTGTAGATTATTTGATAAAATTAATTTTGAATTCAGAAGTAAAAGTATTGAATCAACTTTCCGATGCTGGTTTTATTAAAGAAGATATTTCTTTATTAGTGGAAGAGTCTAAGGTCTATTTGTCTAAACCATTAGAAATTTGGAATGAAAGACAAAAACAAAACCAGATAGTATTTGCTAAAAAATCTTACACAATTCCAACTCCATATAAATCAGAAGAAGCTGAAACTTCTGCGCAAAATACGAATAATCCGTCAGAGCAAACTTTTCTAAAAGAGAAGTCTACTTCTATTATTAAAGATACTGCCACGCAACAAACTCAATCAGAGAAAATAAATGATGAGCCTGAAGATTTAAATATTCCAATCGAAAAAGTAAGTCTCATCAGTGATTTTTATGAAGAGAGTTATGAAAATCTTTCCAAGATAGCAAATCGGTTAGTTGATTTAGAGTCAAATCCTGATTCATTAGAAATTATAAATGAATTATTTCGCTCTGTTCACACCGTAAAAGGAGGGGCGCGGCTTTTAAAAATTGTAAAGATTGAAAAACTAAGTCATGCAGTTGAAAATCTTTTAGATTTACTTCGAAATCAGAAGATGGAAGTAACACCGGTTTATATTGATTACTTGCTCGAGGCGAGAACTGCAATCAGTGAAATGATAGAGGAAGTTGCTTCCAAAGGTCCGATTCGAACTAGAATTGCTCCTTTAGTTAGAAAGTTAAATGAAGCCTGTGGAATTGGACTTCCTGAATCTACACCGAGGGAGGAGAAGCCGAGGCAAGAAACTCCAAAAGAAGTTCAAAAAGAGCCTGTCAAAGAAGTTGCAGTTAAGTCGGAATTATCTGCTCCCGTTAATACGAAATCCGAAAATATAATTGTAAAAGAAAAAGAGCCTGTTGTTAGAATCAAGGATAGACAAATTGAATCGATTCGAGTCAGTATTGATAAACTAGATGAGGTAATCAATACCGCATCCGAGCTTTCGATATCGAGAATTCAGTTTCAGGAGCAAATAGCGAATATCTCCCGAATGACTCGTGATATAAAAAGAAGTCTTGTTAACTCGGAAGAATTTGAATCAAAGAAATTACTAGAAAGAATTTCTCGCTCGAATCAAACATTGATTTCGGAATTAAAATCACAGTTAGAAAAGTCAGGTGCAAATATTCCCGAAAGCACATTGTATGATTTGGTGTATCGATTTCACAATGAAATGAAATCGGAAATTTCAAGAAATGAATTAAGCCAGCAAGAGGAACTAACGCTTATTTTAATTTCCTTCCAGGAATTAAAAAATTCTATGATGAAAAATGTAGAGAACCTGGAAACACTTACTTCTAAATTACAAAATGAAGTAATGAATTTCAGAATGGTTCCGATTGCTACTCTATTTGAAAGATTTCCTTCTTTGATTAGAGATATGGCGAGGCAAGCTGGTAAGAAAGTAAAAATGGTTTTATACGGACAGGAAACAGAGCTTGATCGCGTAATGATAAATACCCTCTTAGATCCTCTTCTTCATATTTTAAGAAATTCAATCGACCATGGTTTAGAAGAGCCGACAGATAGAGTCAAGGCTGGAAAAAATGAAACAGGCAGTATTCATTTAAGTGCCTATTACCAAGGCTCTCATGCTGTTATTGAAATTAAAGATGATGGAAGAGGCATCGATACAGATGCAGTCCTAAAACGAGCAATAGAAAGAGGATTGGTAACAGAGGAGAGACTAAGTCATATTAGCCAGAAGGAAATTCTAGAATTTATATTTGCTCCCGGTTTTTCGACTGCAGAAAAAGTTACAGAGCTAAGTGGACGTGGTGTTGGAATGGATGTTGTCATGTCTACTATTAAAAGTTTGCAGGGAAGCATTGACATTCAAACTAAAAAAGGACAGGGCACTTCTTTATTTTTAAAAATCCCACTCACACTTGCTGTTGTTCGTGTATTGCTTTTTGAATCAGGAAGTCAGCTCCTTGCTTTTCCTATGACCAATGTTGATGAGATTTTAACTGTGTCTAGAGATGAGATTGAAAGTGTTGGCTCTAAACTTTTATACCATTTGCGATCAGAAGTAATTTCTCTAGTTCCTATCTCGGACTTACTTGGAATTTCACAGCCTGTATTTTTTAAAGAGGAGATACCGGTTATTATCCTCTCTGATGGTGTTCAAAAGGTGGGACTCATTGTTGATTCTCTTTTAGGACGTCAAGAAATTGTTATAAAAAACTTAGGAAACTTACTAAAGAAAGTTCCTTTTATCATGGGATGCACAATCCTGAGCGATAGACGCCTGGTGTTGATTCTAAATCCGAGAGAATTAATAGAAGTAGCCACTCAAACTGTCGCAGCATTAGACAGTCGAGACAACAAGTTAGAAAATAAAACTCCATTTCTTAAAATGCTCAAGAAAGAAGATCCTGTTTCTATACTTGTTGTAGACGATTCGCCTATGCAAAGAAAAAGTATTAAGTCTATTTTGACACGCGCGGGTTACATTGTGGATGAAGCAGAGAATGGTTTTGATGCATTGAAAATGGTTCGCGTAAAAAAATATTCTCTCTTCTGTGTAGATTTAGTTATGCCACTTATGGATGGGTTTGATCTTGTTACCCGCTTGAAAAGTTTACCGTTATACAAAAGTATTCCTGTAATTGTAATTACTTCTAAAAATTCTACAGAAGATAAAGAAAGGGGATTAAAAATTGGCGCGAGTGAGTTTTTGGAGAAGCCTGTAGATCCTGATTTACTGACTGATTTAGCTAAACGTTATATTGGAGTTGAATAGTGGAAGAGCCTGTTATAATAAAAAATTCAAATTATCCCATTTACGTTTGTGTGGATAATCCGCTGTTAAGTGAATATTTAAGCAATGAATTATCGATTAACAAATTCGCCTTTGAGAAAATAAGCTTTGCTGAGATTACCTTAAAAATTTCTGAACTTAAAAAATCACTTTTGATCTTACAAACAGATGAAGACGAATATCATCTTATTGAACTTTCGCGTAGATTAAAAATGTTTTATGGTTATGAAACTAGAATTATTTTTCTGTCTGCTGATTACAAAACAGAAGAAGATGCAAGTAATGTGACCGATAAATTTTTTCAAATGCCTGTAACATTTAAAGAAATAGAAAATTCGATTCAGAAGTTTTTAACTGACACTCATAAAATTTTAGTCATCGATGATTCTAAGCTTGTGCACAATCATCTCGTCCCGCCCCTTGCAAATGAGGGGTATAAAGTTTTTGAAGCATTTAACGGCAAAGAGGGATTAGACTTAACAATTGAATATAAACCTGATTTAATTATCTGCGATATCGAAATGCCGAATATGAATGGGTTTGAAGTCTGCACAGAAATACGAAAGCATCCAGATGTGAAAGATACTTATATAATAATGTCTAGCACACTCGGCTCTGCCTCTGATATTCAAAAAGGATTCAATGCCGGTGTGGATGAATATATTACAAAGCCTGTCGTGATAGGAGAATTGCTCGAGCGCATTAATCGGCATTTCAAGCAATCTCTCAGTGGGCGTGAAAATATTATTATCCTCGAAAAAGATGAGCATATCATTGCGAATATTACTAAGTCTTTACGTAAACAGGGTTTTTCCGTTCGATCCACGTCTACAATTGAGGAAACGATTCATCTGATTCAGAAATATCCTTTTGATTTAATCATCAGCGAAATGGAATTAGGCGCAGAGACAGCAATGGATTTATGTTTATCTCTAAAGAATGCGAATACTGGATTTCATCCCACTATTTTAATTCTTACTTCACGCGATAACAATGCTGATTATAAAATGATTATGAATATGGGTGTGTCAGGAATTATCAGTAAGCCATTTTCTATGGATACACTTCTTGCTTCTGTTGAGCGGTTACTCGCTGATAGACGCACCGCTGCAGAGAGAAAGCAGCTTTTAAAATATTTATCAAAGTCCTCCGCTAAGATTGCATCTGAAAAAGCTATACTTACAAATGGAGCAGGAGGACGCAGATCGGAAAAAAAATATGCTTCTCTACTTTTTACTGACATTGTAAATTTTACAGCGCGTTGTGAGAAGTATCCACCGGATTCTGTTGTTGAACAAATCAATACAATTTTTGAATTGATTACAAAAACAATTCATAAACATGAAGGCGATGTAGATAAATTTATGGGTGATGCCTGTATGGCGTATTGGATTGGAGACGAACACGCGTCATCCGCTCTTAAGTTAATTAACGCAGTGCAAGAGATTCGTGATAAAATTGCTGAAGCAAATTTAAAGTCAGAAATTTTAACAAAAGATCCAATTCGTATTCGCTATGGAATGAATTCAGGTGAAATTATCCTTTGTGATATTGGAAGTTCTGAGGCTAGAATTGATTTGACCGTCATTGGAGATCATGTAAATCTCGCTGCTCGTTTAGAGTCTGCATCCAAGCAATACGGTGTTGAATCTCTGTTGAGTCAATATACTTATGCGTTAGTCTCAGATTCCATTGAAGTCCGTGAAATTGATAAAATCAAAGTCTATGGAAAAAATGTTCCCGTCATTGTTTATGAATTGCTTGGCAAGAAAGGAAAACTAACTGATACACAAAGAGAACTTTTAGAAATTTACAATCGTGGAAAAGATGCTTATGTGCGGGGAAGATTTTTAGAGGCTAAGAACTATTTTGTGCAAGCCAATAAATTAGAGGATGTATATCCAGGGCGACCTACAAATCCATCGAAGGTATATGCAATACGCTGCGATTATCTAATAAAAAATCCACCGAAAAATTGGGATGGAGTGTGGGCGCTTCGAAAATAAAATTATTTTAATTATTTGGAACAGCTATTTAATATGGGAGGACAGGCATCCCTGCCTGTCTAAGAAACAGGCAAGGATGCCTGTCCTCCTTTTGATTGTTGTAATTTCTATATGCATAGGTTGACAGCAATTAACATCTTGCAGACTATCGATTCTTATGAACAACTTTTCTGTAAAAAATTCAATTTTATTTTCTATATTTTTTTTTCAAAATTGCATTCCTTATCTCTATCATGTAAGCACTGAGCAGGCAAAGATAATTCTGAATCGAAAAGAAATTCCCCGGGTAATAGAATCTGAAAAAGAGGAGAGCCTAACAAAGAGTAAACTCAAGCTGATTCAAACAGTAAGAGAATTTGCAGTTAAAGAAATTCATTTGAATCCAAAGGGAGGCTTTGAGTTTTTTACAAATCTTGATAGGGAAGAAGTTGGTTGGAATGTAAGTGCATCTTATCCATTAAAATTTGAATCGTATACCTGGTGGTTTCCGTTTGCTGGAACTGTTCCTTATAAAGGCTATTTTGATTTAGCCAAAGCTAAGGATGAAGAAAAAAATCTGATTGAAAAAGGATTTGATACACGTGTGCGGATAACGGCTGCTTACTCTACGTTGGGATGGTTTTCCGATCCAGTTCTTTCTCCACAACTTCGTATGACAGAGGATGAATTGGTGTCTCTTGTGATACATGAAATGTCGCATGCTACTGTGTATTTTCCTGGCGATTCTAATTTTAATGAATCGTATGCGAGCTTTGTTGAGGAAGAAGGAACAGAGCTTTTCTATAGAGCGCATAATTCTGATAAGGCGGAAGAAGTTTTACTGAAGCGCAAAAAAGCAAAATTGCAATCAGATATTATTATCTCTAAGGTAAAAGAGACTGCCTTTAAATTAAAAGCTATGTATGAGAGAGAAGATTTGTCTGATACAGAAAAATTCGAACAGAAAAAGAAAATCATAGAAGAATACAGAACTGAAATCTTAGCTAATGCTGATAAGTTTTCTAATTTTAACCCTGAAAAATTTAAAAAGACTCCACTAAACAACGAGAACTTTATCGGTATTTTGCGCTACCATTCTGGATCTAAACTTTTCCAGGACAAGTTCAAAGAAGTCGGTCGCGATTTTAAAAAGTTTCACGAAGAAATGGAAAAATTAAAACCGCTTT